>ERZ1673960.41-NODE-41-length-50390-cov-202.409496_pt1 | contig 50390 bp, 50 predicted proteins | sample MGYA00580190_ERZ1673960 | MGnify/ENA primary metagenome ERZ1673960 (study PRJEB41334, sample SAMN05608106) | rock metagenome | biome: terrestrial subsurface; feature: shale formation; material: shale | place: USA: Pennsylvania ...
TGGGCCGGACTGTCGGCGTGGATTCGGAGTCGATCGGAACGGATAATGGTCATGACAAAGACTGTATAAATAAACAGCATCAAAGGCAAGCCGCCTTGACTAGCGACTCATTCAGAGAATTGAGTCGTGGAATGCGGCGGCATATTGTTCAATGGCGCCGTCGGCCTCACTGAGTTCAATCAGTACGCGCCGTGTTGCATACCCGGCGTGGCCGTTGTTGGGGCGCTGAACCAGTGCCCAATAGGTTCCTGGTGATGGCGGATTGCTTGTATCGAACGCCATAAACGGATTGGTGTCGGTCATTGTCCGGGCTCCTGCGTAAAAAGGTCCAGTAAATCTCCTTGCTCGCCTTCGTTCATGGCGGCGGCCATATCGGGTTGCGCGGCATAGTCGGCTGTTTCAGGGGCCGGGGGCGCTGTGCTAACCGGAGGTGCGGGTTCTGGCTCTGGCTCCGTCGGTGTCGGCTGAGCCGGTTTCTGTTTTGCGGGGTTGCTCATGCGCGTTGCTTTCTGGCCCCAGGTCATGACGAACGGTGGCACGCTGGTACCGCTGACGGTGACGTTGGCCGGGTAGCCTCGATCGTCTTTGATCTTCTGCGTCAGCTTCAGTTGCGCCTCCAGGTGATCTTGGTCTTCAACGGCCAGCTTGAGCTCGGGGCAAATAACCGTTGTACTCAGGTCGTCGCGGATGATCGCCACCTGATAGGTGTCCGCCTGGCCTTCCGGTACTGTAAACGTCCATTCCCGATAGGGATGCACCTCGGCCTTTTCGGCCTTCTTGTGCTGTTTGATCAGCCATTGTTCAGGGTTCTGCGGTGCCTGCATGATTACATCCCTTCTTTGGTAACTTCGTTAAGACCAGTATATACCAAACTTTTTGTGCGCCAATCCTGCGAACAACAGGTCGTGCAATTCACAAACACAACCGCGTGGCGGTTGGAGGCGGGCCGTTGGCCCTTGGGGCGGGGCTGCGCCCCTTTCACTGACGCTGGATTCGGGCGATGCCCTCACCAGCATGGGTCAGTCGCCCTGCGGGCTCCTGCCGCGCTTCGGGAGCTTGGGTTTGGTCTGGTCCACCTGGGTCACGATGCCATCGTTGTTCAATGTGATGAAGCCGGTGAATGTCACAATGGGTACCCCTTCCTGAATCTGCACCCGCTCGTATTGCCAGACCCGAGACTCGTTGGGGGCCGCGTGGTCCATGATGGGAGGTCCGAGGCGCGCTACAACGGTTTTCATGTCATCCCCCGGGGAGATCGCGGCGAAGCCATGGATTAGGTTCAGCGTTTTCTTATCGGTGATCGGTTGGCCGGTGTCTGTGATGGTGGTGGTCGATTCCGTGGTGGTGCAAGCGCTCATGGAGCCCAGCACCAGCACGAGTGCCGCTGCAATAGGGGTGATCAGGCCAAGGTGTTGTCGCATGCGATACCTTATGTGATGGTCGGCTTTAAAGGGTAGTGTAACGTGTTTCGGGCCGGCTGTGGCCGGCCCGAGCTAATGACTGGCGGTGAGGGGTTAATCCTCGGTTGCCACCGCCTGGCGTTCGCGCATTTCATCCAGGAAGTCGGAGGGCGCCATGAGGCCGTAGCGGGCAAGGCGGCGGGGCATGCCTGCAGCACGCATGTTGCCGTCTTCGACCTGCTCGACAAAGAAGCTGGTAATGGCTTCTTCGTGGTGGTCCGGGTCGGTGGTGACGCCCAGGCGGTATTGCTCCACTTCGGCGTTGCTGGCATCGCCCGTAAGCAGGCCATTGCCGATGGCGTTCTCCACGTTGCGCTTGAGGTTGTCCGCCAGAATGTCGATATCCTCACCGTTCAGATCGAGGTCTACGTTCAGGTCCAGTGTGATGCGAGACATAGTTGTTTCTCCTGTGTGGCTATGTGCCGATTGAGCCAGGGAATCCCTGGCGTGTGCGTTATTCCGGCATCATGGATGCCGGAGGGTTTTCAGGGTCGTGACGTACTGTTTGGCCACCCATTCGTGACCATCGCACAAAATGAAAAGGCAAGCGGCTGCAAGAATAATGTCGGCGAGCATGATCGTTTCTCCTGATGGACTTTGTTGGCCGGAACAAGCGTTGCGGCCACAATTTAAGTCAGTCGGTGAGTTCGAAATATTCACGTTCGACGCCGGCTTCAATCGCCAGTTTTTTGCCGAAGGCGATCAGGTGTTCATAGCTCTTAATATAGGCGTCATGTTGGTCGTCAGCCAATCCCAGTTTATCGGCTTGCTCTACCATTATCAGGGTGGCCAGGGCGGTACATAGAATGCCTACGATTTCTGGGGGGAGTGTGTAGGCGCCGTAGCCGTCGATGGTGGAAACCGTCAGGTTGGTGCTGGATTTAGGGAACAGGAAGCCCAGGCCGTTTTCAGCGGTGGCGTACTCCATGTAATCGCCTTTGTAGCCCGTAATGGTCTTTGCGGCCACAGCGTACAATCGATTTTCAAAGAGGGATGCTTGGCGATTGTAGTGGTGAAAAAGAAACTGCGAACGTTCCTCGTTGGTTTCGGCCAAGCGGTAGTGTTGGCTCAGATCAACAGGGGTGCTGATTGCATCTGTCATGGGTTGTCTCCGGGTTGGCAGTGCCGTTTTCGTCAGGGCGTTTCCCTTGTTTGATGTGGTAAATACTAGGCGGTACGCCTACTCCTGTCAATATTTCAAGGCGTATTTCGGGCAAAAAAATACCCGGCCATCGAAAGACCGGGTATCTCTGGCGCTCGGGCTGCTCAGTCCTCGTTGGGCATCTGCCAGCTTTTGACTTCTTCTTTGCCGAACTCCTGACGCCACTGGTTCAGCGTCTTGTGGTTGCCGCCGCGAGTTTCCACCACTTCGCCAGTATGTGGGTTCTTGAAGCGCAACATGGGGCGTTTCGGGGTAGCGCTGCCAACTCGTGCGCGCCGGCCATCTACCTTGGCTTGTTCGTTGGCCACTTTGGCAATGCTGTTCGGTGCAATGGTCGCCATGATTTCAATAACGTCTTTGGCGCTCTTTCCGTGTTCTTCCATCAGCGCTTTTACGTCTTCTTCAAACTTCAAATCCGATTTCAGCGACTGATCTTCTTCCAGTTGTTGCAGTTCGTTGGCCAACTGCTCCATCAGGCGTTTCTTTTCGTAATACGTGCTAATTTTTGCCATGGGTAAGGTGCCCCTTCTGTGTGTGTTTAAAACATTATTCGGGCGTCATTGCATTTGTGTGTTGCTCGCACACCGTTGGCACTAACGCCGTCAACGTGACAGCAATTATGGTGGCTTTTTAAATTGTTTCAAGTCATTTTTTCGCGCTTTAGCGAAAAACGTTTAACGTGGTTATTTGGTGTATTTGCATATAAACTTCGCAGGACACAATTCATTCCGGTAAATGTCTAGCGAGGTTCGGCATGGGTAATATGTTGGTTCCAGTTGACCCGGATGCCCGGAGTTCTTTGTTTCTCCTGGGGCGTTTGCGGGGCGGTCAACCCAATCCTGCTTTAATGGCTGCATTATCAAATAACGCTCGGGTTGCATCTGAGTTTGCTGTTTCCCAAGTGCAAGCCAGGCTTCCCCTGGTTCGCTTGGTGGTGGGCGGCATGGGCGGTGGAAAGTCCACTTTCATGCGCCTGGTGCAAGAGTCCGTTAACGATGTTGATGCCATTCCGTTGTCCATGATGGCATCGTCAACAAAAGGTTCGCCAATACCAGAGCTAACGGTTTTCTTTATGGGCGGGAGTGAGGCACTTAATGAGGCCTTGATGCGGGTCGCCCATAGCTGTACGTCCCGCTCGGCTATCCCCGGTGATATTCAGAGCTTTATTGCTCGACATAGCGAAAGTATGGCGACCATGCCGTTAGCTGCTGCAGTGCGTCATGCATGTAATGTAGGATTGGCCGGAGGTGAGCCTGAGACGGGTTTGGGGCGGGCGTATCAAGCGGCTATGCAGGCTTGGTTTGGCCCACAACTTAATAGTGATATACGTGAGTTCCTTGAGCGCTGTGGTCACTCGATAGGGCGCAAAGGTATTGGCAAAATTCAGCATGGATATCACATTCAGATTATTCGTGCCCATGCCGAACTTCATAGTCTGACTGGTGTGTACCCAATTTGGTTTCTGGATGAGTTTGAAAGTTACTCAACGCATCGTGAATCGTCCCGAGACATTATCCTGGGCTTTTTGCGTGATGTGATTGATGTGATCTTTGAAGAAGATCAGGGTTGCCAGACTGCAGCCGGAGGGCTTTTTGTATTTGCTACCCCAGATGGCCAGAAAATGATCTCGGGTTATCCGGCCTTATCAGATCGGCTTGCGGGCAGTAAGCACTTTAACATTGCATCACCGACCTGGCGTACAGAGCATTTTGCGGAATGGAAGGCCGAGAAGGTTTTGGGGCAAATCGGTGCTCTATTTCGTTCAGCGGGCACGGTGGACACGTCATTTTCCGGTGTGATTGCTGAGCAAATGCTTCAGTTATCTGAGAATGCTGAGTTTCAGCGAGTCGCCTCCGCTTTTGTGATGGATGCCAATCGCGAACCCCGGGAGCGCTTAAAAGCGTTGTTGTGCGATTATCTGGATATCCTGGGCACCGATAAGGAGTTGTTCTGGAGTCGGCATCGTGAGTTTGTTGCCCGGCTTGATGCTCATGAGGCTTCACTGGAAAGTGTGGCGACCGAAGATGACGACCTTGATGATGGTGGTGAGCCAGGCCCCCATAAAGATTGTGTTGATTGGGAGTCCTCGGATGAGTTCACGTTAAGGGCTCAAGAGGTCAATCTGCAGGAAGATGCCGTTCAGTTCTATGACCCAGATGATCACATCGACTTCGGGCTGGATGATGATGCTGATGATGCGTTCAATGGGTCGGTGTTGGATGATGACATGGCCGATGATCTCCCTTTAGTGTCGGAACAGGCTGACAACGAAGATGATAATGGCGCGCTGTATAACGATTCTGACGGCCTTGCTGATGCGTTAGGGCGCGATGAGTCGGACGTACCAGATGATCATGGCGAGGATATGCAACGGGGCCCCAAGAGTGTCTTGGTTGGGGCTGGTGCGTTCGCTGGTTCCGTTTTGCGTTCGTGGCTAGGCAGACGTGATCAGCCCGAACGGGATCTTGAAGATGAGTTAGTGGCACCTGCATCCTCTGACGACAATGAAGAGGAATTTGAATTTTACAGGGACCGTTTGCCGCATAACGATTTGGATGTCGAAACTGAGGCCATGGCTCGGGAGGCGGTGGAGTCGCTGGAGCGCGATGGCGTACCAATGGGCGATCAGCCAACATTGGGCCTTTCGAGGCTGGGCGCCTCGGCTACTGTAGATAACGTTGTAGGTGCTCATGCTCATTCACTTTCAGGTGATGATGGTCGTGATTCGCTACCGCCTTTGCCTGACGGTCTGGCATTGCCACTGCTCAAAGAATTGGACACCTTTCAGGACCTGGGGGATCTTAGGCCCTACTATGCTCCCAAGCTGCATTCACCATCCAAGCCTATTACCACCGCTGGTTTGACCAAAAACAGTAAGCCCGGCGTCATGGCTGAACGATTAGCGTATTTGTGCGATCTGGGTATTGAGCGAGAGCGGATTGCCGATGCTGTTGCGAAGTCACAGAAATATCATTTCGTGTCACAGTCTGATCTCAAGAGTCATCCCTTATCGGAAGCAATCACCGTGCAAGTTGTCCGATTTTCCCGGCAGGTTGCTAATGACCAGCGCTGTCCGGTTCTGGTCAGTGTGCCCTTAACCAAGCATAACTGCTCATTCCTGCCGCATGCACGGTCAGCGCGTCGATTACTCCAGGCGGTTGTGTGCGGGGATTATGTGCGCCGGATGGCGGGCTGTGATCTGCCTGATGGGGCTATCCAGCCTGATTTCCCGGTTGTTTCGGACGGAATGGCGTCGTTGGCCATTTCGCATTATCGGAGTATTTGGGATCGACTGTTTGGTTATGCCGCATTAGAGGCGACTGATGCAGCCGATTATGTTCAGAGCCCGGCGTATCGCAGCCTGTTTGAGCATGAATCGGTATCCACCAATTACGCTCTTGGGCTTTATAACCCATTTGAGTCCTTGGGCGCTCTTCGACATTTCGTGTTCTATCTGTTTGCCGAGCATTATCTGGTTCCCGATCCGCTATTTGTGGACTCCCTGGTGATGCATATCTACAAGGTGCGCTACCCAAATGGCGATCTGAAAACGTCGCGTCAAGGAGTGTTCTTTTACACCTCGCGTTCGGCTCTTGGCATCTTTGATGAGGCCCAGCATACGCGACTGCAAAATGTCCCGATAATTGGCGGGATTGACCGATAAGGTTTGGCGCTACTGCCGGGTTGCTCAAGCCTGCTTCTGGGTGGCCCGGTGCGTTCCTTTGCTGCCGTACTTTGCAATGAATTCAGCCGTGCGTCGCCGTACTTCGTCGTCGGGAATGTGCTTCGATTTATGCGCCAGGGTATCCGCAGCGTTCTCGCCAAAATAACGGTTTAATTCGGCCAGATTGTCTTGAATGCTGCGAGGTAATACCAAACCTTTTTTGCAGCGTGTCAGGGCCACATAAAGCAGATTAACGGACTCCTGTTCGGTGGGTGTTAGCTGCATGCCATGGCACATTTTATTGATGGTGGTCTGGGGAAGGGCCAGATCATCGGCCAGGCGCACATAATTCCATTCGCGGCCTTTAGCCCGGTGGGCAGTGACGAGAGTTACGCGGCGAGAATGATCCCGGATGGATTCGTAAGGCAAGCGACACATGCGCAGAAGATCGGGGAGCGTCTTGTGGTACCGCTCAACCAGCGTCTTCAGGATTCGGTATTCCGGGTTGTGGGCTCCGGCGTCCTTCACGAACCGCTTGTATTCGTCCCAGCTTCCCAATTCCCGCAGTTTGCGGATTTTCACATCGTCCAGTCGCCCTTCAAACAAGGCCAGCGCCGATTCCACCTTGGAACAGGTTTCCTTGCTCAGTTTCTTTGGCACATACACGCTCTGATTGAGGCTGGCGTACTCTTGGGCCAGGGAGACCATCGTCAGGTTGTTGCGCACCAGTACCGTGTGCGGCTTATGCAGGTTCATCTGAGTAAGGTTGTAAGGTTCACCCACCAGTGGGGTGGTTTCCCCCATGCCTTTGAGCAGGAGGTTGGCGGCGCCGGCCACCTGATGGTTGAAGCGGAACGATCGTGACAGAGGTAGTACGGGAAGGCCCTCGGCGATCTTGTCTGCCATAGCGTTGATTGCACCCCGCCAGCCATAGATCTGTTGGTAGGGGTCGCCGATATAGACCTTCTGCCCAGGCTGGCCGCTGATAATCGCATCCATCACCGGGTTGGTGTCCTGGTATTCATCCAGCAACCACAGGTGTTCGGGTTCGGCCAGTTGGGTTCCGCGCAAGTGCAGGAGTTTCAGGTAGCCGTCATGGTCGATGGGGAACGTATCATACTCGCTGCTCATGCGCTTCCAGACGGCCCGGGTGTGCTCCACGATAAGGCCTTTGAGATCCGTCAGTCGCGGTGAGAGCTCCATGCGCAGCGTAAGGGGTAGCACTTCCTCCGGTATGTGGTGCGTATCAATGTCGAAGTCGGCACTGATCAGGAATGCTCTCAGGGTATGCTTGACTGCCACCGCCAGCTCCCGGACGGAACATTGATGGTTGGGAAGGCTGGGTAGGCTGAATTCGTTAGCGATCGTGCCAGGTGGTATCTCGTGGCGGGGGTGGTCCAGAACCCATTGTAGTTTCTTGGCAAAGGCGGCACTGGCTTTGATGATGGAGTCGTGCGCCATACCGTGCCCGGTGGTCACGACGATCTGTTCTGGCATGCGGGCTTTTGCGTCCCAGCGGGCGGCGTTATTGAACACCACCATCCGGCCCCGGCGTTTTGACTGGCGAGCCGATTCAACGCCGGTAGCGGTTTTGCCACTGCCGGCAAAGGCTTTGACGACTACCGATTGACCACTACAGACGCAATCCACGACCGCTTGCTGTTCGTCGGTCGGGTTGAATTCCGCCAGCTTGATGAATTCAGACAGGGTGTGCAGTTGTCGCCTTGGCATAATCTCGTTACGAACGTGAGGACGTTGTAAAGCACGAGGATACCATGACGGCCTTCGTAATGACCAATATCTGAGAGGTTTTTTCGCGGGCGTCAGGGGTGGTGTTGCCGGAAATAGGGTGGTTTACGCCATCCATGGCGGTTCGGCATTAGTTTGCAGCGGTGTTCGTCTGAGGGGCGGCGGTGCGCATGATGTGGCTGACTTCCATCGCCAGATCGTGTCGGGTGTGCGGCTGCTCCGCCAGCTTGGTAAGCAAGCCAGTCATGCGGGACCGGGCCGGGGCGCTTAGGGTTTCAAGTTCATCACCCAGCGCCACAATGAGGCTGGCCGTACCGTGTGCCTTGCCTTCGGCCGCAAACCGGGAGGTCGTCATGGCGGGCTCAGGTGCGGCAGCGCTTGTCGGTGCGGGCGATTCTGCGCTTGTTTCCGCCTTGATAGGCCCTTCGCCGGTTTCTAGCCAGTTCGGGTTTACCCCGAGTGCTGCTGCGATACGGGTGAGTTTGCCATCCCAGTGGGGGTCGCCATTTCCAGATTCATGATATGCAACGAGGTGGTGCCGGATTCGATGGCAAGGCGCGCCTGATTCACGCCGGCTTTGACGCGGCAGGCTTTCAGCCGTTGGCCCGGAGTGGCTGCGGCCTTGTTCGTTGATGGTTCGTTCGTGTCTGTAGTCATCCCTAATGCCTCCTGGTGTCGCCTGTTATCGTTGTTTGGACGGTGTGAACGTCGTCACGTTTATGGATCATGTTGTATTATGCGACACGCTTAAAAAACAGGCAAACACGCTATCCCGGGGAAGGCCCGGGGTCCGGTTCGTTATCGTCTTCCAGGGTCAGGCCATGGTAATGCGTGTGCGGTTTCTTGTGGTGTAGGATCGCTTCGGCGTCGAGCAGGCTGTGACTGAAGGCCGGGTTTTTGGCCGGCCGGTTCTGCGCTTTCTGGCGACCACTATTGGCCCAGGCATCCTGGGCCATGTCCATGAGGTCATCGAAACTCAGGCCCTCGTGGTTGCCCCCAAAGGTTTCAATGCAGTCGCGCAGATTAGCTTCCAGGTTAGCCACGCTCATGGTGATGCCGATCGGATTCACCACCTCCTGATCGTAGGCACTCGCCAGCATGGCTTCCAATCCGTGTTCGGCATCTTCGGTGGCGCCTATCCGGTGAAGCTCCTGGTTCAGTCCGGTCGCTTCCGCTGAGTGTGCAGACGCCAGTTGAGGCCCATCTTCCTCGATGGCGTACAAGGCATGTTCCACGGCGTCGTAGCCCGTTTCCAGTTCGTGATCCAGCTCGGTGGCCAGGTCGATGTCGCCGCGCTCAAAGGCCTGGGTCACTTTGTCCTGCATGGCCCGAATGGTGTCAATGGCGTCATTCAGGTTGCCGTCGAAGTGACCGAACCTGATGCGAATCCGCTGCTCAAAGGCCTTAATGGCATCATGGGGCGTCTTGGTGTACGCAGGCATTGGTGTCTCCCTGATGATTAAAGCGAGAGGCTGTCGCCCGGGGCTGCATCCGGCAGGCCCAGACGTTCTTCCTCGTTGATGAAGTTCCAGCCGTTCGGACCTATATTCTCGATGGTCTGGGCCAGGGTGCCAATGTCCATGCCATGCGTCGGTTCTTCGGTGGTGTGCAGATCCTCGGGCTTGGGTTCGCCATCGTCCCAGTCTGCCAGATCGGTCAGCACATGGTCGTCCTCGGCAATGTCGATCTGGTTTTCCTCCAGGGCCGTTTCCAGCGGTGTGGGGAGGTGGACCTGATTGGCGATAATTTGCGAACCATCGAAACAGCCGTTGCTGATCTGTTGGATCTGCTCTGCGGTAATGGCCCCGGGCAGGATTACGGTTTCATGGCCTTTGAGAGACCCACTTCGGTACGCCAGTTCCAGGCGCGTATTGATCGGTGCTTCGGTGATTTCCGGTTCATTGCGCATGCTGATCTCCTGATTGATTTCCTGCTCAAAACGGGCCATCGCTGCGCCCCAGTCGGCCCCGGCAAAGGCGGCGGCCAATTCGGCTTGTGTTTCGGTGAGCGCATCGGTTCGCTCTGCTTGCGTTAGTGCGTGCCGGTGATTGTCGCGCAGGTGCTCCATCTCTTTACGGCGAATGGCTGCAACGGCCCGGGCGGTCGGTGTCTGGCTGGCATCGTTCGCTCTGCGATCGTAGGCGCGGATCTGTTTTTCAACGCCTGCCAGGCTGTCGGTTTGGGTAAAATGCTCTCGCGCCCGACGTTGCAGGGATTGCGGTTGGAACCGGGTGAAGTCCACGGGCTTTGAGAGTTTGGCCGACGTGATGATCTCTCGAAGCTCGATGGCGGAATGGACGTATTTATCCTCCCGATCAAATCTCAACAAGGCGTCCAGTCGCTTTTGTGCAAGCTCTGGTGGCAGATCCACGGGAGTTCCGCCCATGAAGCCCTTATCGTTATCGGCCAGTCTCGGAGCGATCAGCCCGCCCCGGTGTTTCATGTTGTCCATGATGGCCTGGTACTGGCGATAACTCGGCGGGCCGAAGTCGAACCCATGCTTGCGAGCGTGCGACGGGTGCTCAAACAAGTGGGTTTTGTGGTTGTCCTCGTTGTACCAGTGACCGATTACCGGGAAAGAGCCGCTGAAATCATGGCGGTCTCGGTTCGCCGGTATCTCGCCGCTGATGACCTTCCAGGTAGGCTCCACCACCAGTATCTCCGGGTCCGTCATGCTGGACCGGTGGTAGTCCCAAATGTCCTGAAGCTCTTGCGCTTCCTTGGCCCACAGATTCATGAATGCCTGGTGATCGCGCACGTTATCAAGCAGGTCTTTGGTCGCACTCTGCAGGAGGTGAGAGATCATGTAGAAGCGATCGGCCGGCCGGTCCTTGTTGTGCTTCTGAAACGACGACAAAGCATCTGCGACTCCTTCCAGGCCTGTTTGCAGGCTGCCGTGAGTGACGCCGTTGAAGCTGTCGTTAATGAAACTGGCGGTTTTGTTGTACCCCAGGGACAGGACTTCGCCAAACCACTCGGCCCCGATTTCCCGGGAACCAAACGTGCTGCGGCCATCGACAATACCCTGGCCGTTTTCCGCAATGGTCTGACTCATGCCGGCCAGTAGCAGATTTGTCGCGGACAGCACGGAGGCCTGTTGTGCCAGACGTTCGGCCCCGAACCGGCCGCGCACGCCGCGACGGAAGGCCTCGGCGAAGAAGTCTTCCTGTTCCTCAAGCCCCCAGGTGGCCAGTGTTCGGTCTTCGTCAAAGCTGTTGACCACGGAGCGGCCTTTGCCTACGTCCAGGCGGGTGATTTCCAGGACCGCCCGGCGCTCTCGATCCCTGTCACCATAGAGGGTGAAGCCCAGGCTCGGGGTCAGGTTGGCGCTTTCATCCAGAATGGTAACCGGGCGCTCAATCGCCCCTTTGAAGATTGGTTTAAACATCGTAGGACCATGATTATTTGGATGGCTTTCATAGTAAATGAGTGGGTCGGTGGTGCGTAGCAGTTCGCCTATTATTGTTCACTTTGGTTGACGGCTTTTTGGGTCAATATGCCATCGCATGACCATCTTTGTGCGACAATGTGAGCATGATTTCGTGCAGGTCAGGATGAGCCAATGAAGCGTTATGCAGTCGAAGTATTTTTTCAGCGAGGGCAGGGTGTCAGCGGTGGTATTGATGACGCCCCTCGATTAGATGAATACGCTACTGAAACAGTGCTTCTGAAGCTGGCGGATTACACGTTGGATGGTGTAAAGCGTCAGGTTCATCGGCAGTATCCAGGCGCAGCGTACTTGCATGTGCTTGAAGTCACAGAGCTGGAAGAACCGCTCTCCCCGGATTTTGAACGCATTGATGTGGTGAACAACATTGCCGATACGCGAATTCAGGTGAGCGATATTCATGGCTATGGACTGTTTGCTGAAAAGGTAATCACAGAAGGATCGGTTCTTGCGCGACTGGATGGCCAGGTCGTGAGTTATGACTTCAATGCCAGAACCGCCGATTTCACCGAATGGAATGCGTTACCAGGCAATCGCATTCTCGTGCGCCCATATCGCACCAAGTATTCTTTCATCAACCACAGTCGGACACCCAATTGCCGGGTGCGAATGGATGACCGTCATAACGTGGTGGTGGTAGAAGCCTTGCTCGATGTGGTGCCAGGTGCGGAATTAACCTTGGACTATCGCAAGGAGCCGTTGCCGGATTCGTATGTTTCAGCCGAGGTGGGCGCCTATCTCTAAAGGATCGTTTGCATGAAGCATTTGTGGTTTGTTGTTCGTGAGGAAGTGCGCAAGGATTTCGTTCGTCCAATGGACAGTACCGATTGGCTGATTGTTTTGATGCTTCCTTTGTTGCTTGGTATTCCTCTCACCATTATCTGGGCCAATAGCTAACTCCGCGACAACCGGTTGAGGTCACACTATGTCTGCCAGCGCAGCCGCCCAAACCATTGAGGACTCCCCGGTACCGCTGGGGGCCAACTCCTTTGACCACCTGCCGACTCATGTTCAGGGCTGGTTGCGTGCGGTTGAAAAAGATCCTGCCGTGATCGCTGGCCTGGAAGGCTTTGATAATTTGCGCCCCTACCAGAGCGAAGCCGTTTTGGCGACGGCCGCGCGTATCCGAAAAACGCTTGAGCCGTTGCTGATCACGCTGCCGACCGGTGCTGGCAAAAGCTGGGTGATTGCGGCACTGGCCTCGGTGGTGCAGAGCATGGCCGTGGCAAACAGTGGCAAAAAGAAAAAGGTGCTGGTGCTGGCTCACAGCAAAGAGTTAGTGGCCCAAAACGCCCAGAAGATGCTCAGTGCTGGCTACAACGCGACGATTTACGCGGCGGGGCTCAATCAAAAAGACGGCAGTGGCGATATCGTGTTTGGCTCCCGACAGACGGTAATTAATGCCGTGGATGAGTTTGCCGAGCTGGACTATGAGTTCAGTGCTGTGTTCGTGGACGAAGCCCACTCCATGCCGCCCCAGACCCGGGAAATCATCGATAAACTGCGCGGAATCAACCCGAACCTCCGGGTCATTGGTCTCACGGCCACGCCTTACTCGCTGGGCAAGGGCTACATTTTCGCCGAAGACACCTTCCGGGGCCTGCCGCCGCTACGCGAGGTGCATACCCGCGAGCCGTATTTCGCCGAGCGGGTGTATGACAAATGCCCGCACGAGCTCATCGAAGATGGGTACCTGTGTCCGCCTGTGCTGGGGGATATCAGCGATGCCTACAACATCGAGGGGCTGGAGCGTTCCACCACGGGCAAGTTCACCGAGGCGTCCAATAACGCCGTATTCGTCAACGGCCAGGAAAACCTCACCAGGCGCATCGTTGCCGAAGTGATGGAGAAGGCCAAGACGCGCAATGCGGTGATGTTTTTTGCCCAGAACCGGGAGCACGCCCGCCAGATTCTGTCCTTTCTGCCCACCAAAACCTCGGCACTGATTGACTCCGGTACCGCCAGCAAAGACCGGGAGGCGTGGATTGAGGCGTTCAAGAAAGGCCAGCTCAAGTATCTGGTCACCGTGGCTGCCCTGGCGACCGGCTTCGATGCGCCAAACGTCGATCTGATTGCCACCTTGCGACACACCGAGTCGCAGGCGTTCTTTCAACAGATCATCGGCCGGGGCCTGCGTCTGTCGCCGGAAACCGGCAAACGTGATTGCCTGATTCTGGACTACGCCCAGAACCTGGCAGCGGATGGCGATCTGTTCACGCCGGTTGTTGAGCTTGGCCAGCCCGGCGATCCCCCGCCGATTGCCCAGGTTGAGGTGATCTGTCCCGACTGCGGCGGCGAAAACGTCTTCCAGAAGGCGAAATGGCCGGATGGAACCGGCATGACGCCCACCGGGTTCCTGTTCTATGAGGACACGCAAAAGCTGTGGCTGGATCGCGATAAGCGGCCCCTGGCCGGTCATCTGGGGAGCCAGTGCAAGCACCTGTTGGAGTTGAACGGCCCGGACGGCCGGCTGACCCGCTGCTCGTACACCTGGGGCGCGGTACTGTGCCCACAGTGCGAACAGCGCAACTCCCATCGCACGGATTTCTGTATCCGGTGTGAGTTCCCCTTGTCAAAGCGGGCCCGGCTGCTCTCGCTGTCCACCTCCCGCGATGAAAGCTATTCACACCGGTTGGTACGGGTGGTGAAGGCCGTGCGCACCTGGCTGTTCCCGGGGCATTCGGCTAACAGTGGTGCCCCCACGCTGCGGGTGTCCCTGATGGTACAGGAGTTGCCCTATCTGGTGCCCGCCGAGCCGCGCAAGCGGGGCCGGCGCACCAAAGAGGAAGCGTTGGAGGAAAGTGAGAAGCGCCGGGAATGGTTGCCGCCTGGTTATGAACTGGTGAAGCCGGAGCCTTTTCGGCTGACCGCCTGGCTCAATCCAACAGTAAAACACCGGGCGGCGCAGGAGTCCTGGGGCATGTTCCAGGAATACGCCAAAGCCCACCAGCAGTTCGCCAACTGGGATGCGGATCTGGAATCGTTGCTCAAGGCACTGGCCAAGCCGGGCAGCGATGCCTGGGTTCCGCCCCCACGGTTTCTGACCTACCAGACCACGCAGACCGCTGATAAGCAAAAGACGTTCTATAACCTCACCGGCATGTGGTCGCATCATCCGGATGAAGACCCGAGCATGATCCCGAGACAGAACGAATCTGAGCTTCCGAGCATTGAAGGACGTGTCGATGCTTGAGGGAGTGGACTGGCCGACCATGCCCGATTTGGGTTCTGTCCTCGATGGCGTAACCAGTGGGCTCGATTGGCTGGCGGATGAGGCCCCGTATTGGATCGACAGTCTGGCAGCGCTTGATTATGACGCGGTACCGGTGTGGGTATGGGCCATTGTCGGCGTGGTGATCTGGCGCCTGGTGTTCAAGGCCATTAGGGCGCCGTTTCGGCGCGGCCGAGGTACACCGGGGCGGCGTCGGGCGGCCTGGCTTCAGAAGCAAGCGGTACGCGGGCGGCACAAGGCCTGGGAGCGGGAAGCAAAGCAGGTGCTCAAGACGCTTCGCAAGGGCATTCCTGGTGAGCAAATCGGCCCCATGCTGCAGGACATGTCACCGTATGCGTTTGAGTATCTGATTACCGAGGGGCTGAAAGGGAAGGGCGTCAAGGTGCGCAAAATCCAGCGGGCCAGTGGTGATGGTGGTATCGATGGTATGGCCCACGTTGAGGGCCGGTGGCATCTGATCCAGGCCAAGCGTTACAGCTCGCCGGTTGCCAGTCAGATCATTGAGGAATTCGTGGGAGTGTGTCAGGAGCGGCGGATGCCGGGACTGTTTGTGGCCAGCAACGGGTTTACGATGCCGGCTCGCCTGGCCGCAAAGCGCTCAAAGCGCCTGAAGTTGATGGATGGCCGGCAACTGGTCAAAGCGATTCGGTGAGATCACCACGTTGCGCGTATGTCGAACGGCTGACCCGCGGGGGCCGGAATGGACACCTGATCAATGAACGGTACCGCGTTGGGAATAATGCGCGACCACTGCGCGCCGACGGTTTGTGACGGCACAGGTATGTGCAGTTCCGGGTCCATAATCATCAATACCCCGTTGTCGGTTCGATGGCCGCTGTAGGCTGTGGCAATGATGGGCCAGTGAAAGCCTAACGCTTTTTCGGTATTGGTGATCACAAAGGCCTCGCCGCCAAGGTCTTTGGTGGTGAATATCATCGCCGGCAGGGGCGTCCGAAGACATAGCTCACCGGCTCTTGGCATCGGCGCTTCCGGGTCGATAGCTTTGCAGGTTCGTATGGTGTGTCGAAGGTGTGCGGTCGCTTCGTGGCGGGCTTCCTCGCTACGGCCGTGCCCGTAATCATCGGAACGGGGTGTCCCCAGGAAGCGATCACCGGCTTTGGCGGCGATCTTTATGTAGTGCATGGCCGCGCTGATCACTTCCACCCGCGTTTCCGTCGGCCAGTCATTGGTGCAAGGCATTCGTGAAAAGAGTTCTTTGATGTAGCGCGTTTTCACCACCATCTCCGGTTCTGTGATGATTTGCGCCAGTGTCTTGGTATAACCGCTTTCTCTGGCGGCTATCCAGAACAAAATGGAGGCAATGTGGTAGGTGATTTGCGGGCTGATGGTTGTCACTGGCCCTCCCTAACGACCACAGAGCGTTCCCTGTTGGGGGTTCGTGGGATACCGGCGCCCTGTTGGGTGCCCAGAGCGCCGGTATCCGATTGTGGTGATCTGTTAAGCGGACGCTGGGCCTGTGTCCTTCTCACCTTCGGTTGATGCGTTGTTCGCCGTGGTCGTGTCAGTTTCAGCTTGCGCTTGCGCTTGCGGTTGTGTGCCCACACGACCTTTCGGGTCCGGGCCAAAGCGGTTCTCCCCGGGCGTACCATCTTTGAACGCCAGCACCAGCATAACGACGAAGCCGACCAGCGGGAGTAGATAGAGAAGCTGCCACCAGCCGGAGTACCCCATATCATGGAGGCGTCGGGAGCCTACCGCCAGCGACGGACACAAAATAATCAGGTTAAAAATGGCCGCCAACGGGGTACCCATCAGGCCGTCAAAAAAGCCCAGGACGAAGGCAATGATCACATTTATGAGGAAAAAGATGCCAAATTCAAAACGGCGAGCGCGGCCCTGGAAAGTGGCATACTTGGCAAATGTGGATAGATACGTGGTCATCAATAGAGCTCCATTTCGGTTTCTTTGCGTAGCATCGTATAGACTACCATATCAATAACTTTTCGCCACTCTTCCTTACATCGACAACCGTTCCGTGTCCGCCATACTGGCAGCCTGGTCGTCAGTATATTGCTGCGCGGTTCGCAGGGAATCGGAATAAGTGGCCAGGATCTCGCCGGCAATGGTAATGGTGTCAGCGCTTTGGCCGGTGCCTGTAGCAATCCCGGATCGCTCATCGCTTTGGCGGGCCTGCTGATCCAAGGCCTTGAGTTGCGTTTCCACCACGGCCAGCGCGTCGGCGCGCTGCAGATTCAGTTCACGATCTGACCAGGCGTTACGCAATGCCGGGTTGTCCGGGGACAGCACCAGCGCCTGATCTATGAGGACTCTGTCTGATTGGTATGTCGCTCGCGCTATTGTCGGGGGCTATCCGGGGGCAGTTGTTCACTTTGGGTGAGTAGCGGGCAGAGCGGTGTGATACCGCCCCATATGCGATGAGGCACCGGCTTTGCCGGTAGCGGGCTTCGCCCCTTTCGGGTATGGCCCGGGGCGGGCTTGCGCCCTCCCGGTCATGGGCCTGGTCGGCGTTGCCGCCTCCCCGGCCGGGTGGCATTAGTAGCAATTAGTAACGCCGGATACTAATTAGTAATCCCGGTTACTAATTGCTACTAAAGCGGGTGGGTCAGTCGTCGGTGGGCAGGTGAGCCAGCTTCTTGAGCAGGTGCAGGCCCTCGGGGGTGCCATTGATCATCGGCTTGGACGTATCGGCCCAGGCGAGGATGTTGGGCAGGGTGTTCATATAGCGGAAGAACTGGCGCACCGACATTTCGCAGATGGGCTCCATGGCGTCGTGATCCATGACCATGACAAAGTTCTCGTCGGAGAAGAAGAACACGGCCTTATCGGTGCGTCCGTCGTGCCACTCCACGCACAGGTAGCTTTCGTTCTCCGGGGCAATGTCGAAGTGGGCCAGCAGGTGACTCAGCGCAGGATCGGTCAGGGCTTCGTCGGATTCGATGCGTCCGGCGTATTGCGTGTGAGCCGCTTCGTGGGCGTTCATGGCCAGGGCGAACTCGCCCAGGCGAACGCTGTCGATATCCCCCGGCAGGGCTTCAAGGGCGGCGGCGCGGATGCTTTGTTCGGTAATGTTGTCCATAGGTCGTCCTTCGTATTGGTGTTGGGCCTGGCTGGCGGATTACGGGGCCAACAGGGCGGCGATCTGCTCGCCCACCGTCGGGTGGTTCCGGGTGTCAGGGCTATGGTTCCAGTATTGGCGCACCATATCCAGAACGGCCAGTTCCTCGGCGGCCGTAAACTGTCTGGCCTGAAGGATGATCGCCAGGTCGGCTTCGCTGGCGTCTTGCGGGCTGGTCAGGCCCAGGTCGTCCATCAGGCATTCCCAGATCGGTACCTGGCCGCACTCCTGCAGGGTGGTACCGAAGGCGTGGGCGCTGTAGGCGTTGAGTATCTGGGTCCATGCCTGGTCAGTGAGAGGTGGCAGTGAGCGCCGTAGCAGATACTGCAGGTCGCTGACCGCGGCATTGAGGTAGGTGCTGGCCCCGGTGTCTTCCGGGTACCGCTGCCTGGCAAATGCCTGGGTGCTGTCGGCGATGTGGACGGTGGTCTTTTTACTCATCGGGGGTGCTCCTGTTAACGATGTCGCAGTTCGTAGTTGGATGACGAGTTCAGTCCACGCAGACCGGTGCGCACAATGTCCCGGGCCACACCGGGTTGACGCTCACACAAGCGGCGGGCTTTCTCGACGTATTCCCGCGATGACCCCGCATCCGCAATGCGCAGTGCCGGTGTGGCCGACATCAGGCCCAATAAGCTGGCGGCACGAACCGCGCGTGTGGCGTCTTCCCCGGTATTCCCGGTGCTCTTGGTCAGGGCAATGGCCAGATCCAGCGTTAGGGGCAAAATGTCTGCGTACCCGAATGCCGGCGTGCGCCCGGGCAGCCGATACGCATTGGCCTTGTCGGCGGCATACGCAAAGATCTCGCATAGTGGCTGGGAATCCGGAAGCTGGTTCACGATGGCCAACGTGTGTGTGGGGGTTTGCGGTGCCGGTGCGTCATCCATTCCGCTGCCCATCGCCATTCCGCTGCCCCAGCCCAGGGCGAACCCGGAAGCGTGGGCCTGGGCTCCGGTCATCAACGCGATGAGAGTCAGCACCATGATCCAAGGGAGTCGCATTATCCTGTCCTCGTTACTGTATATCCTGTCAGTCGCTATTTGCGCCCCAGTGTGAAAGCGCTGAGTGCATTGAGGGTATCCAGCCCAGTCCTGACGATGCTCCGGGCCACACCGGGCTGACGCTCACACAGGCTTTGTGCTTTCTCGACGTAGTAGCCGGGGGTGCTGGCATCGGTGATCGTGTGCGCGTTAGGTGAGGTGATGAGCCCGATCAGCGTGGCGGCCCGGGCAATCCGCTCCGGGGAGGCGTTGGCCGACGAGCCATTGGCGTCGAGCGAGAGTGTGCCGGAGCCAGGGCGCAGCGCGATGGCCAGATCCAGTATCAGTGGCACGGTGTCAGCGCTGTTAAAGGCCGGTGTCTGATTCGGGATTCGGTATTCGTTGGCTTTCCGGGCCGCCAGGGCGAAGGTCTCGCACAGATTATGGGAGTCGGGCAGCTTGTCCAGAACCGCAAGGCTGTATGTGGGGGCGCCTTTGTTGTTGCCTCCACTACTGCCGGCGATGATGGCAGTGGTGGTTACCACTGAGGCATGAGCCGGTGCAGTGAGAGCGGCGGATGCCAGCAGGAGCAGGGTCAGGGTCAGTGTGCGTAGCATGGGTGTGATCCTTGTGGTTGGCTGATGCCTGCACCGGCAGAACCGGTGGGCATTCAGCGTCCAGTGTGGTGAGTTATCCCAGGCGTGGGCCGGGTTCGTCGTCTTCGTCCGGGTCGCAGCCTTCGGCGTAGGCGTTCAGCTCCGGCATCCACTGGCTGTCTTCACAGCGACCGTCCGCCAGCAGGGCCTGGGCCACGTTTTGAGGCAGGTCATCACCGTTGTAGAGACGGTCTTCCCAAAGCTCCATCAGCGTGTCCGCTACATCTACGGGGATGGTCCAGCCCTCGCCCTCGATGCTGTCCTTTACCTCTTGCACGAACTCGCCAATATCCTTGCCTTCCTCGGGCAGCCATTCGTCATCGTCACTGTCAGCCAGATAGGCTTTCAAGTTGGTGACGACGCCACCTTCCAGGTCGTAGCCGATCGGTTCCGGCAGGTCGATTTCCGCCTGCTCGGCCGTCGCGTTCAGTTTGCCGACCCAGTTGGTGTCCTGCATGACCACCTCGGCGTTGTCGTAGATGGTTTGCAGGGCGTCCTTGAGCTCACTGTCGTTCAGGCATTCCACGATCTGGTCGTTGGTCAGGTTGCCCCGGATAGGGTAGCGGCGGCGGACACCGTGCCAGACATCGGCTGGCATGCCGTTGCCAATCTCGCCGGACACCATGGCATCCACTTCGCCGGTGCTCAGGTCGAGTGTCATGAAGGCCGGTTGCGGGTTGATCTGGCCCTGATAGTGCCGGTGCAGAGGTGCCGGATCGTTGGCGTCCGGAGTGAATACGATTTTGATGGCATTGGTCATGGTGCTTCTCCTGCGCTCTTCCCGGGAGGTGGGTTCGCGCTTGGCTTCTGGTTTTGTTCGATAGGCGGTACGCCTACCGTGATTTCTATTCTGGATGGCCTTTGATGCTTTGTCAAGAGTTTTGTGATTTTACGGCTTCGTGTTGACTACCATTTGTGTATGTCCTATTGTGCAGGTACGGGTTCGGCATAACCCGCCATTGACCGGCATCGCCGGGAAGGCCAAGCGCCATTGCTGAGTAAACCGCACTTTCTTGACTGTTTCACCTTCGCTTTTGTCGAGGGTTGAAGTTTGCCGGTCAGCTTTGGCCCTTTATGCACAAAACGAGGTGTCACAATGTCTATTCAGATTTCTTCCAACGGTTACAACATCAAGCGCCTGCGCTCGGACGCCAAAAAGCTGGCCAAGGCCGAGCGTCTTCCGCTGCATGAAGCCCAGAATCGCGTGGCCGAACAAGCGGGTGAGGGCGGCTGGGATGCCATGATGGCAAGCGCCTGGACGCTTCATGCCCGCTCTGGCTTTGCGGGTGATGACCTCAAAGAGTGTGGCTGGGGTGAGCTTGCGGAGCGCTCCCCGGCATTCATCGGTCTTTATCGCAAGGCTGCGGGGGTTTCTTCAGCGTACCCGTATTATGAGCTTATCGACCTTACTGACCTCTTCGACCAGCTACATGATATGGATGAGGATGACTGGGCTGGTTATGTTGGTGAATGCTCCGTGGCGATTGACCGCTATCTTGATGACACATTGAATATCGGGGGCAGCGATACCGATATTGCTGCGTTTAACCGGTTCCGGTTCGTTCTGGGGCATGATCACGAGGCCACTTGGAACGAACTTGGTGATAGTGATGTAGAGAAGTTGCGTGGGATTGTCGGTAAGCAGTCGCTTGCCGGTCTGGCCCAGTTTTCCATTGATCAGCGCAAGGAGGCTGTTGATGGGTGGTTTGAGGATGAATGGGTCGATGTGGATGATGACCTCGCTGAAGCGGAGGTGGTGGCTCGTCGCGGAGTATCCGAAGCTGATTGCGTTTTCGACCCCATGGTAAGTATCGGCGCCCAGGCATGGTCTGCCAAGGTGTATAGCAAGGGCAAAGACGGTGAGAGCTATCTTGTCGTGGCGAATGCGCCGGTTTCGTTGCCCAATGGCGAATCCAGGCAGGCGGTTGAGTTAACGGCGGAGCAGTGGAAAGCTGTTTGGGGTGAAATTAACGAGCGGGCTGCGAGTCCGGTCGGTGACGCGGCCAGCCTTGAGGTGCTTCAGGAGGTCATTGAAGGCGACTTCGTTTTTGTCGATGACAGCGACGAGCGTATAAATCGCTGGTTAGACGAGGTAACAGGAAGTCACGAATCCCCGAAAGTGGTCGCGGCGAAGTGGTCTATAGCCGGTGATTTTCAGGATCAGTGGCAAGATGACGGCACCATTGCACCTGACAGCACCATTGAAGATGAGTTTGGTACCACAAGCGAGGATCAGGAGCGTTTGGAGGCGCTACTGCTTGAGGAATACTCGGCAGATGAGCTTGAGCGACGGATTCGGGATTACGTTTTTCAGGAGGAAATCGAATCGTTAGCCTTAAACGAATGGCATCGAGTGGCCGAGTGGAATAGACCTGAAAGTGAGTGGCGGAGGTGATATTTAAGGCGCAGGGCGTTCGCGCCTAACAGTGTCACGCCTGAACATTGTGCCCTATCTAAAAGCCAGTCTGTGACTGGCTTTTGTTCTCCATACGGGTATGGGTTTCCAGAAGCTGTGCTTGGGTCTTCTATGAGGTGGTAGGTGATGGCGCTCTGCTCGTTGTCTGAATGGGTCGCACAACCAGTGGCATTTGCGGGAGCATAGCAATCATGCTTTCCTGCGATATCCCGGCCCTAAGACTGTCCATCGCTTTTATCCATGGCGATAGCGTTGTCGTTGCTAAAGGGTTTGCTTGAACTCGAAGCCACTGCTCATATTGATCCTGAAAATCCGAAGGCTTTGCTTCTGGCAGCCTTTGAGCTGAGGCCGTTAAATCACTTAAATCCGGTAGTATGAGAGCATCGCACTGGCTGCCTAGTCCGTTTTCCAAGCCGGCTGGATCAAAATCGAAAAAGCCCACCAGGGGAATGTTTCGTTTTCGGGCAGCGCTCTGCGCCCACTTGAGCCCTTTCGGGTTCTGAGGTGAACCGCGAAAGACTGCCAGCCACCCCTTATCGGCAAAATGGGGGAGGTTTCTAATGGCTGCCAATTCAGTCATCAAAGAAAGGTTCTCTATAATGACGATCCCCTTCAGGTTGTCGAGCAATGCCGTTGTTGTGTCAATCGTCAGGTGCGTCCCATAGGGCAGTGGCCCTACTGTGGCGCCGTTAATCTTTAGCTGGTCGTCCAGTGGGACGCAGGGTATCCAATGTTTGGTAACTGGTTGCCCGCCTGTCTTTTCGAGGCTGGATAGGGCGGCCATGTGCTTGTAGTCGCCTTGGTAATCTATCGGATCTATGCGCCAGTCAATTCCGTGACTGCCCAGCCATTGTCGAATAGCCTCACGACCAGCACGATCAAAAGCAAATGTCTTCGCCCCGATCGTCCACCCAATGCCGTTGTTTGCGAATGTTTGAAGGGCTTTGGTCAGCTTCAGGTGCTGGTTGTTCGCCGAGCATTGCGCCACCTTGAGAGCTTGCAGAATGGTCGTTCTGTCGGGGTTCTGAAATTTGTCCATGGTTTGCTATTACTCGCTTGTTTACGGGTTGAATTGCAATATCTTTTAGGTCTTTGTTTCCAGATAGGAGTGGCGCTGGCCAGGTGACGTACTTTGGCCGGATCAGTTTAGATGTTCGTTTGCGACCATGGGGGATTGGAGGGTCCGAGTCGAGATATCCTGACAGCATATACAGCCACTCCATGACCTTCCATTCCTGCAGTTCTCTGGAGAGAGTGGGGCGGTTGGCTTTCCAAAACTCTACCGCGCTGACAGGTTGACCTTGGGAAAGGCATTGGGCAAACAGCCTCCAAATCACGCGATCTATCTCTGGTGGTTCGGTAATGTCGGTTGGCTGGGTTGTGGACTTCAACTCAGAATTTTCGCGTGGCTTTTGAGTTTTTGGCCCTCGGTGTTTCTGGCTTTGTTTGAGTATGAATTCGGCACATTTGGCTCGAATATCGGCGTCATGGATATCGGGCAATGCCCGAAGTTTCACGGGATTGATTGCGCGAAGATAGGGGAGTCTGTTTATGTCGGGTGTATCGTCAAAGTCTTCAAGGTTCAGGGAGCCCAGGAACCCAGGGTTGTTGCGCAGATGCCTGGATACGGCCCGGATTTTCAGCGCCTTCTGTTCAAGCTGGCGGATTTTGAAGAGGTGTTCGCGGATAATCTTTGTGATTGACTGAATCTTCTTGGTGACGGTACCAATGGATTCAGCGTCAAGGTTGGCAATAAAATCCTGGATACTGTCATCTAGTATGAATGGTTCTTCTTTTAACGCGAGGTCAATCTTGTTGAGCGCTTCTTGCAGGGAGTCAAGTTGCCGGGCGTACATTTCGTACTCGGCTTTTCTGGCTGATGTGCTGACTTTTACACCGTAATTTCGAGTGACCCGTTCGTGAATGGCGTTTACATCATCCGCGGTTACATCGTAAATCTCCAGGAGCCGGTTTTCGGCATCTGTGCGATAGGCTGCAGCCTGCTCATAATTGTAATCCGCCATTTCATCAAGCATGTTGCGGACGTTAAGTTGGGCTGCATGCAGAAGGGCGCCGAGGTTTTCATTGATGGCAATAATCTGATTTTTTCGGAGCGCCTGGTCCAAGATGCTTACAAGGCGTCGATTTAATCGAATGGTGTGGCGCCCGCGTGAGCGCACCAGATTCGCCGAAATCAGGGGCTCCAGAGATGACCAGTCGCCGCTTACTACGTCCACTTCCTGCTGGTCATAGGCGTTAGCAATCAGGGACCGGCACCGGTACATATTTTCAATCAATGTTTCAATGGGGTGCTTGATGTCTTTTGGGCTTTGGCTCACAGAAGTGCCTCCTGCTCCCCTTGTCCGTCAGGGTCATCGACGGGGACGGATTCATGGTCGGCGATAAACTCGATCATCTCCTGAATGATGTCCCATTTAGCAGTGACCAGATACATGCGAATCTGTGGATTGGCTAAAAATAGCAGTCCGTCATCCACGAGCACTTTCAGCATGGCGTCCAGTTGGTCGTGCGTGTTGCTGGCAGTGCTCCTGGGCCTGTTTCGGGGCATTTCGGCCAGGGTTGCGGCTACATCATTGCGCATGTCCTGGTCGTCGTTGAGGCGATCCAGCAATTTGCTATGCAGGATCTCCATGCCTGGGTGCAAGGCGCGATCTGGATCAACGGCATCCATCAGGGTCGAGAACGCCAGCACATAAAAACGCATTTTTTCCATGATTTCTTTGAATTGCGCTTTTGCTGTTTCCCGGGCCTTGGCGTGACTGCTCATGTAGGTGGTGTAGTAGCCGTCCTCATTTGGGGTCTGGGCTACCTGCATCCCCAAGGAGGAAAGCCAAAAATCCACGTTGTCCCGATTCGCTATGTTGTCCAGGTAGTCGTTCGATTTTCGATCTGACCATTTGCAGATCACGGTGCCCTGGATCAGCTTTTCAAGAACTTCGGTGTGGAGCTTTTCATTCATTGGCTAGATCTCCTTCCAGGGCGTGTGCGAATGGGTTGTCCAGGCCTTCTGTTTCATTCCCTTCGTTCCGATCATGAATGATTCTCATGAAGTCGCGCTCGTCGGATTGCTTATCCGGCCGGTTTATTCGATATGCGGCATCGAAAATACGGGTGTCTCGGTTATCGTAGTCCGGGCAGGCTGTGATCAAATGGATGTTGTTTTCCTCAAGCATTTCCAGCAATACACTGCGATTTTTGTGGTCAAGCGCCCTCAATTCATCGATAGCCCAATTGAAATGAATGTCACTGTCGCCTCGCAGGCTTTGCAGGAATGCCTGGAAGACCACGATCAGCACTATGTAGGACAAACCGTTCGATGAAATGCTCTCAAGCTCTCGGGGGTTGTTTGCATTTCTGAGTTGACCGTTTTCGACCACTTGAAATGAGAAGTTTATCTGCTTGTAAAGCAGGTCCAGGCCTGTGTCGTTCGGCATCGAACTGTTTTGCGTTCGAAGATAGTTTTTTAGCTCGTGTATGAGACCCGGGTGGGGCAGTTCACGACTGAGCCCTCCATTGTTTCGCTTCCATTCTTCAACTTGGCGGGCCAGGCTACGAATGTAACTCCAATAGTTCAGCTTGGTTAAATCGAAGTCGATGTTCACCTGAATGTTCTGGATGCTTGGGAAGTCTCGCGCTTGGTTGATGTGGTCACTTAGTTCTTTGCCAAAGCGCTTGATATTGCTCTCAACGCGCTTCAAAGCGGATTCGTACTTCACAATGGCATCGAGTCCCATAAAACTCTGCGCCAGCGCACCCTTGATTGTGTCGTGATCTGATTTTCCATCTCCTTCAAAGTATCGGACGATCGCGGTACCGTGAATCAAGGTGCGGTCATCTCCCAGAGCGTCGTCTTTTTCCAAAGACTCTATGATTGCGTTCAGAGCGGAATTGGGCGAGTTATCCCTGCGGCTGTTGTGGAATACTCGCAGGAAGCGCTCGGTTTTCTCTTTGAGCGCATTATGCTTTTCGCGAATCCCTGGGCCAGCCGTTTGCTGATATTTGTTGGCGATGGCTTCTGGCGATTGTTGGCTGTATAGCTCGACGGTATCCGGGTCAGCTACGGTTGCTACACCAACCAGCGGATCGTGCGTAATAACACGGTTCTCTAGCTGGGTTTGGTTGTCCTGCACTCCGGCAATTTTCTGTTCAGTCTCCCGAATGGACCGGTCAAAGTTCTTCTCTTCGGCATCCTTTTCTTTTCGATGAGTTACCAGTTCATCTTTCGTTGCCTTTATGTCGCGCTGAATCGCCTCTACGCTTTCTCGGAGCCCTTCGATTTTTGGCACTTCTTCGTTCAGAAATGCCAGGTACACTTGCACCTCCGATTCGCTTTCTTTGGCTTTTGCTATTTCCGTTTCTATTGTTGATAGCCGCTCGTTAAGCTGTTCAACTTCCTTTTCGTTATCGGGTTGGCCCTGTTTGATCTTGCTGATTAGACCGTTCAGGCGCTGTTCCTCGGCTCTGCAGTCGCGCTGCAGATTTCGGATTGCTTCATCAATCTTGGCGACCTGCTGATTTGTCTCGGTTTGGGCCTCGTTGATTTCCCGCTGTTCGGTGTTATTGGCCTCATTGAGTTGGGTGTCATGCTTGATTTTGTGGCTATCCAGTTCCTGCCGTAGAGTTGCTACATTTTCCTGCAACTCAGTTATGCTGGCTTCTATGCTTTCGCGGGCCTCACGCTTCGCTTTGTCAATTTCCCGGTTATTTTCTTCATAGAGCTTCCGGGCTTCCTCTACTTTTCGTTTCGCGGCGTCACGATTTGATAGAGCTTCTGCTTTTTCTTTGTGGGCCCTTTCGTGTGCCTTACTACAATTCGACAACTTGGCCGCGGCCAGTTTGGTTTCCTTTAGTGCTGTTTCGTATTTACGTTCAAGCTCGCTTAGGGTTAGCTGCAATCGCTCAGGATTGAGGTCGGCGTTCGGTAGGCCACTAAAATCTATCTCTATGCCGCAAATGGTTGAGTCGTGACTGCCGGGGATAATGCGAGGTTTGAGGTTCTGGTTGTGCAGTAGCACGTCATCGGATAACAGCCTCCCCAGTGTGTCTTCCCATCCCGGTTTGTTTCGATTCAGAAATTGGATCAGGGACCCTTCTGGACCATTAATCAAGGTTTTAAGGCGGCCTATTTGCTCGCCAATATCAGATTCGACTTGATCCTGACGGCGGTAGTCGCGCTCTGCGTGGTCATAATTTTCTCGTGCTTCGGAGAGGCGGGTTTCTGCCGCGTTCAGCTCACGCTCTGCAGTATCTCTTTCCTGTTCGGCCGTCAGGCGATTAGTGTTTAGCGCCTTGTTCTGCTTCAATAGTTCTTGAGGTGCGCTTGGGGAGGCCATTTCGCCTCGCTTCCTTTCGATTTGCTTATCCAGATCGTGGATTTTCTGCCGTAGTTCGCTTGCCTGTTTCTCGAACTCCGTTTTCAGGCGTTCCTCTGTGGCTCTTGCTCTCTCTCGGATGCGCTCGACATGCTGGTGATGTTGATCTTTGAGTTGTCCACGTTGCTCCCCCAGTTCTATTTCCCGCTTCTGTGCGTAATTGCTGTTTTCGGCTTTCAGGTTCTGGAGGTCCTGAACCTGCGACTGGATTCGGGCGCTGACATCTTGAATCTGGTTTTGGAGGGCCCGTAATTCGGACTGAAGCTGGTCTCGTTTTTTTTGCAGATCCGGCAGCGTTTCAACCAACTCTTTTTTGGCGTCCATGTTGTGGCGCTGGTAGCGGCCCAGGCGACTGGTTATCTCCTGCAGTTCAGCCTTGGGGTCTTGTAGGCGCCTCTCGGCCGCCTCTTGCCGTTCGCGAATGGCCTCGTGCTCAGTTTGCAATTCCTCTAAGCGATCGAGCTTCTGTGTCACGATTTCTTCGCGTCTTTCGTTTAACTCATGCTGTGTTTTTTGAAGTTCGTCCAGTTTTATGGTCGCGGCTTCTTTCAGGGCAGCAATGGATTTCAATGTGGCCAAATAGGCTTCGCGAGAGGATTTCAGGTCTGAAAGGTGTCGTAAGTTGAATTCCAGGGCTTGCAGAACGTCGTATTCCTCAAGGATCACCTCGTAGTCAGAAGGCTTTACTGGAAAGCTTCTCAGGTTGTCGCGACCTTCCGGCGAAAGTTTGTCTGTTGCGTAGTCTTGAATGACAATTGCCAGGTCATCAAAAGAGGCAGATCGCGAAAACATGCTTTTGAACAAAGGTGTGATGTGATAGAGGTCTTGAATTCTCTCGCACAGGCCAAATTGCGCTGACTTTTGAGCGCGCCCCTTGAGTAAAGTGCTTCGGAATTCATCTACGCTGCCACACCTGTGGTAGCCGATATTTGCAGAGCGTAAACGCTGATACAGGGTGTTGCTCGGTGCGAAGTTGTCTTTCTCATTATTCAAAAAAAGGTCATCGCGAAACGCGGAATCAGCGAAAATCCGATCAACGGTCTCGGTACCATTGGCGTCAAAAAAGATCGCCATTTTGGGCGACCCATGACTCAGGTATTCATAGACAACGTATGAGCAAGGCCGAGGAAAGTAAAATTTGGCAAAGCTCTTGTTGCCCACGCTTGCTGACCCGCGAACCATGGTGCCGGGTGTTTCACCGTAAAAAACAGGAAGGAGTCGCAAGAAAGCGGTTTTACCATCACCATTCGACCCGGTAAGTAAGGTGTGGCCATCCGTTTCCACTTTGACGATTCGGCCTTTGGGGTAACTGTCTACCAGATAAATGGCGGTGAGGCCGAAATCTCGTGGGGCAATCGTTGAGGTGTTGTATGCTGTAGCCTGGTCAAACTCATCCAAATCGTACATTGCCTGAGCCATCCTTCATTGTGCTTTGTTAAGTTCGAGATCGATAATGCGTGAGCGCAGTCTTTCGTTTTCCTGCTTGAGTGCGTGCATTTCTTTGGCGACCTCCTTTTTCGCGGCGGTGACCGCCTCGTTCCATATCTTTTCGACTGTTCGCCTTGTGGCTTCTTCCCATTCTTTTGAGTCAAAGTAAGGCATAGGGTTTGGCAAATTATCTTCTCGCCAGGTTGCCAGGTGTTTGAGTATTGTGTTCGCCGATGGGTTGCCTCCAAGGCGGTTTTTGATTTCTCGAACATTGGGGCGCCCGCCTTGCTGCTTAATTTGTTCGGCGACCTGGCTTACCTGCTCCAACGTTGGGGTGTATAGCGATGGCATCTTGATTCCTTCTCTATTCATTTAAAACAGGCCGGCCTCTATCTCCCCAGGGTTCTTTACCACTAGGTATTGCTTCATGGGGTTTTCTGGCCGTGGATCTCGGGGATCTACCACCGGCAGTGACTGGATGACGTATTGAGCCATGGATAGGCGGCACCGGAGTTTTAATTCGTGGTCACCGTCCATGTTGTATTCGCGCTCAATCATGGCCTGGCAGGAGGGCGACAAGTCAGGATTAGGGGCCAGCCTTATGGCGATAATCGTGTTCCAGGGGCGATCCTTGGCTCCATCGACGTAGATGCGGTCAGGTAATATCATAGGGTTGCTGATCCGCCCCAGATTGAAATCCCGGTGTTCCTGATGAAAGTCATCGAATGCTCGGCAATGCCACCGGTTGTGTGATTGGGCCACTGCATGGGGATGAATGACGCGCTGCTGGCCTTCCGGGTGTTGCCAGGAGGCGTATGTTATCTGGATCGGTTTTTGTTCCCGTATGCAGCGGATAATGTTTGCAAAAATTAGGGGGTCAGGCTGATGGTGATAGCTGGGCCCGTGGTCCAGCCATTGAAGTGGCTGATGCGACAAAGCCAGAACGCTCTGGTGTTTTTGGTATCGTTCTATTAACGCCACGTATTCCTGGATGGTGCCCAAGGTAAACTTTGGGTGGAACGTAGCAGATGGGTGGAATCGTTTGGCAACGGAGTCATAGATAATATCGTGTGGCGAATAAAATGAGCGATACTGTGTGAACGCCTGTTTTATCGTGTCCTGCGGAGTGGCCAGATACTCCGCTAGTAACCGAGTGTTAACGCTCCGCTCCCAATAAAGCAAGCAGTCAAACGCTGCAAATCGAAGGGTTTGCCGGGGCCTCAACTTGTTGGGGTCGGGTGTTTGATTTGAATTGCCCACGATCATCCACCTTTGGTTGTCGTCCTTGGAATGGGGTCGCGATTGATAATGCGTTGTTAGTGCTACGCACCTATATCTGTATGTTTGGTCAGTCTGTTCAACTATACAGTAGCGCGAAGAGGGGGTGGTGATTTTGGTGAATTTGCATGTGGGTGATGCAAGGACCGCAGTGGCATAGCTTCTTCTCTCCGGGAAGCTATAATAATACGACGCCATCATTGGTTCCGCCCAGGGTTGCAGTTTCCTCTCTCTCCCCGGAAAGCTATAATGCACGAGCCCTGGCCGTCCAGTTCGGGTAAGTTGTAGTTTCCTCTCTCTCCCCGGAAAGCTATAATCGACTTCCACGTTCGGCTGGACGGCCAGCCGTTGTAGTTTCCTCTCTCTCCCCGGAAAGCTATAATACAGATTGCCCTATGGTTGAAGGCACCTGAGTTGTAGTTTCCTCTCTCTCCCCGGAAAGCTATAATGCGTCATAGGCCCGCCAGGGCCGTGGAAAGGTTGTAGTTTCCTCTCTCTCCCCGGAAAGCTATAATCCTTCTCAAAAAATTGTCGGTGCTGGGTCCGTTGTAGTTTCCTCTCTCTCCCCGGAAAGCTATAATTTCAGCAAGTGCCGATGTGCGAGACTGACCGTTGTAGTTTCCTCTCTCTCCCCGGAAAGCTATAATCCGATGGGTGCAAACCATCGAATACCGAGAGTTGTAGTTTCCTCTCTCTCCCCGGAAAGCTATAATTACTCGATGAACATTATAGCCGATTACGCGGTTGTAGTTTCCTCTCTCTCCCCGGAAAGCTATAATATCGAAGCTCAAAAAAGCCGAGCAATCGAAGTTGTAGTTTCCTCTCTCTCCCCGGAAAGCTATAATCCGAGACCCCCATGGGCGATTGGGTGAACAGTTGTAGTTTCCTCTCTCTCCCCGGAAAGCTATAATAACTGCCTGGCAGGTTCTTGATCTGCCAGGCCTTTTAACTCTTTTCCTTCCCAAAAAGTGGGTCACAGTAGAGTCATCTGGTTGCTGTTGACGTATTTCTCTTGCTGGCTCATTTGCCCAACCAATATGGCCATACTCGTGAATTGCTTCTCAGTTACCTCAAGGCACCGTACTGATCCCTCGGGTGGGGCATTGCGCTCCAGGCGTCGCATATGCTTTTTCGTGTCGTCGTAATTGTTCGTAATTCGTGTATAAACAGACCACTGAAGCATAACGAAGCCATCTTTTAGTAAAAAGCGACGAAATTCTATGTACGCTCGTTTCTTCTCCGGCGTCGTTACGGGCAAATCAAAAAATACGATCAATCTCATAAAACGTCGTGTTTGAATGCTCATGGAGCTTTTCTGTCTGACATTGAAGGTAGTGGCAATGGTCTATACCGATGGTTCTCGTATCCATCGGCTAAGGACCTAACAACTTCTTGCGCATTATTTGATATAGACATTCTGTGTTCGTTAGCCTTATTAGGCACATCTTCATGAAGTATTCCGATGATTTTACCTTTTGTCTCAGGTGTCAGAGTTGCGTTGTTTGACTTAGTTGTTCCCAGGATGATGCGATGGGTCCAGGCATCTATAGCAGGGCGATATGGCTCGATGAGGTCATCAGCAAGGTTAAACGGGTTTAGCATATTATGGTGAAATAGGCCGATAGATGGTTCAAGACCGGAGGCTACAATGTGTTGCGCAATTACCGATCTAACCACCGCATATCCATAATTTAACGCATCATTTAGCAAGCACTCGTTTCGCCTTTGAAGTGGCGTACCGAACACACATTCAAAATATCGGCGCGCTGCATGTGCCTCTATGTTATCTGGGTCGCCAGATCGAACCCGCTCACAGAGCCGATATAAATGTGCCGCGGCAATCGGGGAGTCATGCATTTCCAGGGTTGCGGCCTGGTTAAGAACCTTTTGTTTAACAATCTCTTGATGCCACCTTTTCTGCATTGCCTTGGTAGCTGCTATCTGTCCATTTAAACGGGAAAGAGGCTTATAGTAGGACCCACTTGGTAGCAGTGTGCCCACCGGCTTGTGGTCGTGATTAGTAACTACAAGTCCAGCACCTTCTTGCGACAACGCACCTAAAAGTGCGCTTGTTACCGTCGCTTTTTGCGAGTCAATAATTATGCAGGATATATCCTCTATTGGTACCTGTATATTCGATTTAGATTGCTTTATATGAATGTTGGCCTGATTGTTAGTCTTTGATAGATAACACGGCTTACTTATCACGATCGTCCGCCAGCCCATTTTTTGCCCTCCTAACTACTCTTCGTTTTCGCCCAAGAATATCAATATGAAACCGCTCAATATTTAGAGACGTTTTGATTGCTGGCGTTCTGTTATTGCGGCTATCAGTGGTATCGTGAGGCTGTAATTCCAGTACACTGGTGCTAATGTTATGTGTGGCATAGTAGCCGCTAATGACCTCACCGTTTCTTCGCGTTATCTCTATATAGTCGCCCCGTCGAATTGTATCTACAAGCTGTAGATCTGGACTATACTCGAAGCTCTTGCTCGCATTGGCGCTTGATGTTAGATCTTTCGCATATACCGGATGCATCTCGAACTTGCCAGTTTTTGTGTTTTGGTAAATATTGATATAGATGGTGCTATTTTTTGCGTTTTTCACATATCCACGACGAATTCTGAATACTGAGTTTTTTATAGGCAGTTTTATCGTAACCTTTTTGACCTCTGGGCCAAGCTCTCCGTTTTTCTTTATTCGATAAATGGGTGATTGGGACGTACCGAAAGCTTGTTTCCCATTAAAGTTATGACATTCTAGTCGCTCTTCAATTTGATCAATGAAATCCTTATTTCTTTCTTCGTCATAACCAACGATATTTTTATAATTGCTCTTTGTTAATTGCGTAAGCTTAATTCGTTGTGTTGGTGCGACCGTGTTTGTTTCTTGGTCTTTGTGCTCTCCGTAGATAGTGTCAGCATGTATCGGGCCAGACCATTTGCGAGATTGCGGTCTTGAAACCAGCACTTTCTCCAGCGCGGCCTCAAGGTCATGTTCGAAGGTTGGCCACGGAACCGGTGCATGTGGGATGGCGCGAGCTACTACGGCGGGATGTTCATCTCCCTTGCCAGGAGCGGATGGCATTGCTCGGCGTTCTTGGAGTTGCAGATAACGGGTAATTCTCCTAACCATGCTCGGCGTAATACAAGCAATGACAGCAGCATCGCTGCCATGGTGGCGATCGCTGACATCGCGCGCCTTCGAGATACCCCATAGCTGGCGCATCTGGGCTGTCAGTTTCCCAGAAATGACCACGCAACGCTCATACTTTGTTTTCTCTCGTTCGGGTGTATTCAGTATGTAGTGCTCTATGAGCGTTTTAAGTTCGCGGGCAATATAACGTGTGTCGGATAAATTTCTGGCGGAAAAGTTATCCAATATGCCTTTTTGCAGACTCTTTGTGAGTAGTTTTCGTCGTTTTGCCTGCGGCATCTGTGGATTGCTTTCTACCCAGTTTGTAAAACGCTTCCAGTCCACGCTTTCCTGGTCTTCTCCAAAGTATTCAAAAGGTGTTCGGTCGCCTTTATCACGATTTTGTTTGGTAAGCACCAGCACCTTATTGTTATAACTGTTATCCATGCTTCTGCTGCGAGGCAGAGCATGGTCAACCTCTACATAGTTTGGCTCAAGTAGGCGTCCGAGTTGTATAGGTTGCAAGCTGTAGGCGCATTGCCCGTTTTGCTCTTCGTACAACTTATATTTAAGCAACTCGTCTCTGCTTAGATTCTTACCGAAACGTTCTCGTAGTTCATCGTTCTTTTTTTTTCTTTTCTTCATCCAGAGGTCAATTTCATCTTTTTTCTTGGCTGATTTTTCCATATCGCGGGCGAGTTCAATGTGTACCTCTTGTGGCGCACCATATTCCTTCACCATGGCATTTATCACTCGCCTGGCTTGGTTAAGAGATCTGTAAACGACTGTGTTTTTAATATGTTCAATGGCTGACCGTGGAATCTTCCCATTCTGTGGTGTGTCGTCGTATTGTTTGTGATGATTTTTATATCCGGCCAACAAGCATGCATTGCTGTACGATTGGCGCTCTCTCATGTGAGGTAGGATTTTCAGTATTGCCTTGTTGGAAAGTTTACTGAACTTAGTAAGGGTCGGCAGGCGTAATGCAATTTGAATTGCATACTCTGGAGTATCGTTTGTCTCCAGATGCGCTTGTATTTCCGAGTCATCTTTATAGAACGTCACGGCTGTCGCCAGCGTGTCCAGTAGCTCTGTATTGAATCTATCTCTATCCCATTGCTCATCGTAGCCGAATGCTTTATACGCTTTTCGTAGAATGTGATAACCTTTTGCCTTAAAAGCCGTCTCTTTTTCGGCGGTTTTTACTTCACTTGTAACCGCATCGGCACTTTGCCCTTTGGTAGTTTCGTTTTTTGTGTCCGTCTTTGTTTTTTTGCCTCCAGTCTCATAACGAATATTGAATCGTGACCGAATATCATGCCGGAGGCCGATAGCATTGCGTATAGAGGTGTACGTGATAGCCTCCTGACGCCAGGGTAGGTCCACAACCTTATCCCATTCGCACTTAGTCAGGGGTCGGGATTCTCCTTGTGTGACAATTCGCAGTCGGCTTAACGTTGAAAGCCAGCGGAATTCTTCTGCCGAGACGCTGTGTATTGCTGCACGGTATTCTTTGGGCTCTAACGTGCAGCGTCCGACCATTCGCTTTATATCATCGCCGGTTACGGTTTTGCGGCGCCAGTTGATTAAGTCGATAATCTGTTCTGATAATTCCTCAGTGGCATGAGGATTTCCGTAATGATTTTGCGCTTGAAATAAGCAGTTCAGTTCAGCGTTAATTTCGTCGCGGCCGATGGTATGGCTATAGGACTCTTCCTTGTTGCGGATTCTATGGGAAAACTTAGGGTCACGGGCAACCGCTTCACCTATCGTCCGGTAACCCTTTTCAGCTAATAGCCGTTTATTGTCAGCCACACCGGCCAGCATTTTTTTTGTATCGGAATCACTTTCCGTGTTAGTTGTAGTTTCTGGTGAATCTCCTGCTGCATCCGACAGCTTAGTGGCCTCATCCATGTCTACGCGCCGGTTTGATTGAAACCCCCGGTGCTTGGCAATGTGATACAGGACTTGCGCCCATTCCTCGTTCGTGAGGCGCCGATCCAGGCCCTCGGTTCTTAATTGCCAGGGAGACGTACTGGAGATAGGGAATGCCTCAATCGCAGCGGATTCGATCATTCCGACACGTCGGAAAAGCCGACGCAAACTCAATAGACGGTTCTTTTTGCGTCGTAGGCGCTTGCGCTGGCCCTTTTGCCGCCGATAATCAGCGTTCAAAGGCTTTCGCCCGCTTTTCCCGTTGATCTCACCTTTTTCAAACGTTCTAACATGAATCCCCAGAATTTCTGTATCAGTGACAGCGGCGGCCCCAATTGACGCAACCCCGACATCCACGCCAAGCCGATAAGGCTTCTGCGGTTGCGCAACCTTCTTCATTGCTTGGGACAAATCTAGCGATGTTTGTTCCATTAGTGGCTATCTCCAAATCGTTTGCTGAAAGGGGGTTGCAATGCACTGCCTGCTGTGTAACATAAATTGTGTTGTAGCTTTCCGGGGAGAGAGACCGTTGCTACAACAACAGACTTCCTCTGAATGAGGTTGCTTTGTTCCCGCCCGAGCCGCTTTGCGGTGGCTCGGGCTTCTTATTTCTGGTTTGTTTCGCTCGACGGTACGGGCTCCTAATTGCGTATCGACACCTGTGAATTTGTCCAGCCCTGGGCTGCCTCAAGATCCCTGTATTCGCTTGTCTCGCCTAAATTAGCTCCCAGATTGTGATTCTCGGCATCCAGGTAGCGGTGCTATAATATGGTCCGTGCTGGCCCGGCTTCATTTGCAGGATGCAACCCCGACCAGCCACACTGCTCAGCCCTGTACGCGACGATTCAGTTCGTTGGCCGTTAGGGTGAAGAAACCGGCTTCTCCCAAAGGAGAGCCGGTTTTTTCGTTTTGTGGTGGTCTAAGCTACGCTTAGGCAAAAGTACGGCCTATGTGGCTCGCATCATCAGCGTTGTGGTATGTTGCCATGGCACAGCTACATGATGCTCCAAGCATGCCTGGCGCGGTGACACCAAAGCCCGCCAGGCAATCCTAATCCATCAGTGCGATAGCTGCCTGAGCATAGGTAATCCCCTCTTTTTTCATTAGATCGCGAATCTGCGACTCTTTCTGGGACTGTTTGATGGCCTTGCCGGCCTCACTGCTTGCTTTGGCGTTTGCCTTCCAAATGGCTTTTTGGGGTGCTTTCCCTCGACCATTTTTCTTGTAGACTCCGTTCTGTAGAAGGGCTCTACGTTGCTTGAAAGTGCTCTTTTTCCGACTCATTGATTTCTCCTTGGTCTTACGCACTCGCCCACCGGCAAACATCCTCCATCCGAGCCAGGCTGACGTTGGTTTTTCGGTGCAGGTAATCCAGAAAGCTCACGCCCGATGGCTGGTAGGTCCATGCCCAGTCAATCCAGGCGTCCTCGGGGCAGGGCAGGTAGAGGCCGTGATCGGTCAGGTAGTTGCGCACCATGCGCTGGAAGCGTTTAACATCGTTCCAGGTGCCTTTACCGGCCGGGCAGTAATCGTAGGGCGCATCCGGGTTTCCCCCAGAACAAGTGGCTTCCACGGTTTTCAGGCCCTTGTAGCCCACGACGGCGATGAAGCCTTCCTTGCCCACTTCGCCACGGATACCTTTGAGGGACACCATGTACCAGTCGAAGAAGGGGGGCTCTATCGCTGGCGGTGTGCAACGGGTGATGCGGGTTGGATCAATCCGGATGGTTTCGGTCAGTGACAACACCACCTCCGGGCGTCGGCCGCCAGCCAACAGGCGACCGGTGCGCAGTTGCCCCTTGTAGTTAAAGAGCACCACATCGCCTTTTTTAAACGCCACACTGGCTCGCCGGCTGTCAATGTGCGCCTGCAGGGCGGGTGGAATGGGGGTGCCCGTGTGCGGTCGTGCGTCGATCCGCGCCAGCAGATCCACCGGCAGCATGCCGCCGCGGGTATTGCGAAGCTCGCTCACGCCCTGTCCCTGGGCAAAGGTGATCACCAGTTCGGTACGCGAAATGGTGTCCACGAATCCAGTAATTGGCTCGGGAATCCCGGGAGCCTTGAAGGTAATGATCTGGTGTCGGGTGATGTCGGGACGAGGCATAAGCGTTACACCGTGTCGGGTTCACTGATGGGCAATGGCAGGCGCTGGGCGCCCATCATCGCCAGTAATGAGTTGTCCTGGGCAGCTTTGTCCCAGTTGTCGGGTTTGGTCGGGTCGGCATCGCAGTAACCGCTCAGTGTGTTCCGCATGGCTGGCGGAATCTGATGCGCCAGCAGGCGGATGATCGCTTTGCAGAACACCTCACTGGTCGCCGCCTGCACCGCTCCGGTCATGGTGTCGAAACCCAGGCGCAGGTCCGGAGCGGCGATCGCGGTTGTGGCCGGGTTGTGGCGCACAATGTCCAGCACCGCATATTGTCGATCGTTGAAGCATACAAAATGAGGGTCAAACGAGGCCCCTTGGGTCAGCGCGCACACGCGCTTGGCGTACTGGTCGTCTGGCAGTGCTGAAAACCCGAAACGGGCGAGATTCGGCATGGTGCCTTTTACCGTATCCGGGTGCGCGAAGCGCAGCAGGTGTTGTTGAGCCCGTTGCAGTTCGGCGATGGCCTGCTCCATGGCAGGGGATCGTGCCTCCTTGGTTTCGGTGGCATCCAGCAGGCCGGTGATCTGTTCCAGAGTCAGCGGAACAGTGGTAACGGCTTCAAACGGTCGCATGATCGTCTCCTGATGTGGTGGACGCCGGTTGGCTCTGTGTCAGGGCCACCATGGCGTCCTGAATGGCGTTCAGGGCTTCTATGCCGGTTTCCTGGCCCTGCGTACCATCTTCATTCATTCCGAAGTCGTAGCGGTTGCTCAGTAACCCGTTTTTCTGAAATTCCAGCACGCTGGCCAGCGTTTCCGGGTCGGCCCGCTGGATCAGGTGACCGGCCAGTTCGGCCCAGGCGTCCGCCTCGGCCTCAATGGTTTCGGTGCCAGCTCCGATCAGGTTGGCGGCAATGTCTTCGGCAGCGGCGCGTACCGCGTCCAGTTGGGCTTTAGGGAGCGGCTGCGCGATAACGCGCAATGGCGGCAATGGTGATGCGTTTTGGGTCATGGCGTCCTCCTGCTTGTCTCCAGTGTGGCACAAAACGACATCGTAATAGGGCATTTATACCAAACCTGCGAAGGTTAAATTATATCGTAGTTCGCCGGCCCGTAGGACAGGCGACGATGGGTTAGGTGTTATTCACTGGTAAACGTCTGGACTTTGCGACGGTCCACAATCCGCGCTATCACCACCACAGTCACGCTCAAAGCAACATCGTAGGCAAACCATAGATCCAGTGGGCCGCCAAGTATCTGGTAAATCGCTAAGCACAGGGCGATCACCGTCAGCGGCCACAACGCCAAATAGCTTTGGTGTTCCTCCAACAGATCACGCACCAACAGCGGTGAGACGATCCCTACAAGCGTAACGATCCCGGCATACCCGATCGGTTTGAAGGCTGGCACCTCGGCAAAGAGGTCGATGCCCGTTATTTGGTGAATGAAGTCTGTTAGCGAACCAAACAGCAGACCCATTAGTACGGTGCAAATAAGCAGGAACACAGCACCCACAAAGTGAGCGCCAATAATGCGAAACCAGCCGCTGTTAATGGCCATAACGTTCTCCTTAATCCTTCAGGCGAGTGTTGATCAAGTGATCCTGACCGGTGTTCACCAGATGCCACACCTGGGCGTCCCAACCCTGGTTGTTCACGAACGACGCTTTGCGGCTATCAGTGATCACATCGTGAATCAGGTCATCCAGCAGTTCCGTGACACTTTCATCGTCCGGTAGCTGATGGCGCAAGGTGTCGATGTGTTTCTGGACCCGGCTGCTCCAGTCCCGGCCTTCGGCCTGGTCCGCCAGCTCATTAAATTTCGCAGCAAGCTGGCGCAGGGTGGTACTTTCCATGGGCAGGCGCAAGAACTTTGAAGACGGTTCTCCGCGACTGTTGATCGGGAAGATTTCGACCACCTCAATGCGTTCATTGGCGCGACCATCGTGTGCCACAGTGGGTTTGATTTGCAGGCCCGAGACGTTGATGCCACGGCTGCTAATATCGCTGGTCATGGGGTTGGTGGGGTATTTGATAACAGTAGATTGATTGTTCATAGATGTCTCCTGGTCGGCGATGCCGGTTATTTTTGGGTAGTGCGCTTGGCGCACCACTTATAGTAGGCGTACCGCCTACGATTTTCAAGCCTGACCGGAAATAAAATAACGCGGTCAGGACCTCCGCTTTGCAACAGAGTCTGTTAATCAACAGGTACTTTGGGTGACCCCCATATAAGTAGGGAGGGGAGCGAGATAAATGGGCATATCTCATGGTTAAAGATTTACCCCTGCGGATGCAGGGACGCTACGCAACATCGAAAGGCTTTCGGGAGCCTGTCGAACAGGTTAACCCCCATACGTGGGGGAAACACAGGTCCGTGGTGAGGGTGTCTCGTTCTGTGTTCGGTTTACCCCATACGTGGGGGAGGCACTAGAACGTTTCAGAGATAGGCACGCTCCTGGACGATTTACCCCCCATACGTGGGGGAAACACAATTTATCACCTCAATCCCAAGGACAGCGCTTACGGCTTACCCCCATGCGTGGGGGATGTGCGGCCCATGTTTTATGCAGGGCTATGAATCACGGTCTACCCCATATACGTGGGGCACTATCGTCTCAAGGCAAAAGAGACATACGGGTGCGGTTTACCCCCCCACCAATGCGCGGGGGGGAAACACAGGAAGCCGGCCATGCTCAAACGGACGTTACTCAGTTTACCCCCTCATACGTGGGGCGCTGGAGTTTTCAATCCTCGCAGTATCCGGAAATGGCTTACCCCCATACTTGGGGGAAACACCCGATAACCTCAAAATTACGATCCTTTCCTCGCGGTTTACCCCCCTGCGTAGGGGGAGCACACCGTGCGCCGGTTTTCGTGTTCCTGCCAGGCCGGCTTACCCCCAGATGTGGGGGGGGGCACTGAGTTGGCGGCACCATGTAGAACCCCGAGATCGGCTTACCCCCCATACGTGGGGGGAGGCTGCCACCGGATGTTGAAATAGTCCGTGTGTAAGGTCTACCCCTCTCCCAGGCTTGGGGGAAACACTCTCGTGCGCGAGACGGGGTTATTCGAAATTCCGGCTTACCCCCAGACTTGGGGGAAGCACACAAAGTCCGCCGCCTTCAGCATCTGATACAACGGTTTACCCCCTTATGTGGGGGAAACACCCGCTCACATCGTCTATGGCGGTGCGTTCCAACGGTTTACCCCCATACGTGGGGGAAGCACACAGTGATGAAAAGGTCGGAGGTGTCCAATCCCGGTTTACCCCCATACGTGGGGGAAACACTCGGGTGAGAACTTGCCGCAGGCAAGTTACACCGGTTTACCCCCATACGTGGGGGAAACACTTCACCGGCGAATGCAATCACGCCGCTGGTGTACGGTTTACCCCCATACGTGGGGGAAACACGTGGACCTCACCGGTGCGGTGATCCGTGACCTCGGTTTACCCCCATACGTGGGGGAAACACCCGCGACGGCGTGGCTATCGTTCCCCGTTATTCGGTTTACCCCCATACGTGGGGGAAACACTCGGGTGAGAACTTGCCGCAGGCAAGTTACACCGGTTTACCCCCATACGTGGGGGAAACACTCAGGGAATCGGATTCCAGCTCGGAATCATCGCGGTTTACCCCCATACGTGGGGGAAACACCGCTGATCCGGTGGCAACGGGTCGGGGCCGTGCGGTTTACCCCCATACGTGGGGGAAACACGGGTTTTTTTGTGTCTGATTTCCGCAATTTACCGGTTTACCCCCATACGTGGGGGAAACACTGTGCCGGTTGCAATGAGGGTCGGGGCGGGTGCGGTTTACCCCCATACGTGGGGGAAACACCTGATTTCATCAGCACCACCAAGCCCCACATACGGTTTACCCCCATACGTGGGGGAAACACTCCCGACTGACGTTCTTGTGCTCTCGTTTCAGCGGTTTACCCCCATACGTGGGGGAAACACTCTATTTTCAGGTGCTTGATTTTTAAAGAACAATGCGGTGGCCGTCAGGCCACCAGCAGAAAACGCTCAAAGTTGAGTTTGTGGCCAGCCGGATCTTTGGCGGCCGCGTCCCAGGCGTTCAGGGCTCCGGTCAGCACGGCGTCGTCGGTGTTGTCCTGGACCTCAAAGCCTTCGGACGACAAGGATACCGTACCGGCGACAATCGGCTGGGTCTCGGTTTCCGGCCAGTAACGCACGGTCCACTCGCCCCGGATTTCACCGCAGTTCAGCGAACGGTGACCGCCTACTACCGGATTTCGGGCCAACTCGCGCAGGCAGGCCAGGAACAGGCCCAGCTCCAGGTCCGTGGCGTTCTGGACCAGCATGCGGTGATCCATGGTCGTACCCGGCTGGATCGCCTCAAAGCCTTCGATGGGGCGCTGAATGCTCTCCTGGCTCCCGGCCTTGGCCGACTTGACCGCCTTTTTCTTTGCTTCCAGAGCCTTGATCTGCTCGTTAACCTCGGCTTTTTCGTCCTTGTCAGTCAGGGCGCTGATGTCCTTTTTAAGCTGGCGGATCTGGCCGTCGATATCGCCGGCTTCCTCGGCCGCCAGGGCGTCCTGTTCCAGTACGTCCTTCAGGCGCTTCGCTTCCTCCACACTGAGAAACTTCACCTGATCCGGGTCGCGATTGAAATCGTTGCTCCGGGCGCCTTTGCCTTCCACGTACACGCAGTTCTGATGGCGGGGCAGGGCGTTGTCGATGCCCAGGTGCCCGGGCAACTTCCAGCGACCGAACAGGCTCAGGAACGGGTTTTCATCACGCAGATCGTTTTCCACGCCAATGGCCCCGGCTACCTTTTCGTTCAGGGTCTGGTTGGTGGTGTCCACGCCCTGGGTCAGCATGTAATGGGTATCCACCGACCACGGGGTTTCCTCCCCGGTTGCCTGGATCACCGCACGTCGTACCAGATTACGACCGGCACGGCGAATGGCACCACGCAGGCTGGTGGCCGGGAAGTACACCGGGGAGTCTTCGCGCAACGCGCCCATCCGGGGCAGGCGCCCGGCCTTGCGGGACAGCCGGAACGGGCTGTTGGGCGGGCTGGCAAAGGTGTCGTCGGGCCGGGTCACCGTCAGGCCGGTAACAGCGGTAATGGCGCCGGAGAAGCGATAGGTTTGCTTGGATGGCTGTGTCATGGGTCAGGCTCCTTGATTGAGCAGTGGTGTGGTCAGTTCAATTCGGCGGACCCGCACCGGGGCCACGCTGGGTTCGGTCATGTTGTCCCGCTGGTAGGGCGGGGTGAGCGTTGAAAGCAGTTTGCGGGTGGCATCCGGGGTGGTCCCGGTCACCTCGGCGGCAATGGACTCGGGCAGCACTCGCGCCAGGTCACCCTCTGCGGTGCGCCAACTGTGATCCTCGTTCATGGCGTCCCACTGGAATGTGCCGACGGCCCCAAAGCCCCGGTTGGCCTCCAGGCCCACCGCCAGCACGTAGAAATTCAGCAGGTGGCAGATGGCGTCACCGTCCCCCACCGCGTCCCAGACCACTTCCGGGGCATGGTGGGTCGGGTATTTGGTGAGCCGGTTTTTGTATGGCCCACCTTCAACCTGCAGCTTGCTGTACTTGCCCTTGCGCCCGTTGGGGTGCATCAGTTCGGGCAGCAGGTCGGTGTCCTTGCGCATAGTGCCCACGGTGGCCGTTTGTGTGGCGATCACCGGGGCCTGGTTCGGATAGATGCCGAACGCCATGGCCGAGGCCCGATAGACCCCCTGATCCTGCGCCAGCAGAGTGGGCAGGCGTTCACTGGCCGCGTCTGGGTCACCCGTTTTCAGGAACAGCGCATGCCAGAGCAGGGCGTCCAGGTGAACCGGAATGCGCCCGAGACGCAGTGATGAGCGTAGTGGGGCGCGGATACGAATCGGTTGGTGTGTCATAGATTGATGAACTCCTGTATGGATTCAGGAATCGGTGCCCGGGCAGGTTTGAGATGCCCGCGACGAACAAACAGGTGGGCCTGGTCGTAGGCCGGATAAAACCGGCGTGGGATGGCCCGGACAAAAAACGAATGCTTGGTGCGCTGGCTGGCGGACGGAAACCGCGGGTCGGCAATCCAGAGTGTGCCGGTGTCCTCTTTGCTTCGGATCAGTCGGCCAATGCCCTGGCGCAGCTTGATCAGGGTCTGGTGGCGGACCTTCTGGATCTCGTACATTTGCGCCTTTGCCGGCGTTAGCCAGTCATCGGCGTCCGCCAGGGCCATGGCCAGGCGCTCCCGGGTGGGGTTGGGTGGCTGAAAGGGGATGCGCGTAATCACCACGTTACAAATGAGTTGTTCGCCACTCTCGCCCCGAATCGAGGTGCCCTGCCAGGCGGCCGGGGAAACCAGCACCTGCGACTCACCCCCCTGCAACCGGCGAATGAGCGTGGTGAGGTCGGTCCCGGGGGTATGAACCAGCGGCTGAATGGCATTGAGGTTCCGACCCAGTGCTTTGGCCTCGGCATAGGAGGTGGTCAGCACCAGTGTCGGGCCGGTCTGTACCGCCTCGCGGATCATGGCCACGGCATAGGAGAGCCATGCCGGGTTCAGTTGCGTACCGGCCTCATGCTCGGCATCCAGCGCGAGGATCGGACGTGGCTGGTCGGAATCCGCCAGCACCACCGCCAGTTCCCCGAAGGCAGCGGGCGCGTATTGCCGCTCGACTGCCGTTGCGGTTTTGCCGATGGCCAGCGCCGCTTTCAGAGGCACGAACAGCCCCGATTCGTCCGGCGCATCCTGTGCGGTAGCGCCCAGCGTTGCGGAGGTCAGGCACACCCGCTGATGGAGGTGACGCCACAGGGTGCTGACAAACATCCCCGGGTTGGCATGCTGGAATGCCAGCGAGGGAATGCGGCGAACCGGCGACCAGGCCAGCGCATGAATGCCAAAACCGGCTTGTGCGTTGGACTCGGCGTTGAAGTTGTCCACCCACTGAAGCAACTCGCACACATCATGGAGGTGGCCTTGGCCGGTGGCTGCGCGGCCCAGGGCCGATCGGCGCAGGGCGCCATGAATCCGCGCACACTCGCGCTGTAGTTCTGCCACCAGTTCGCTGGCGGTGTGCGTCAATGCGGTGTCGCCGTCCAGTGAGACTTCGGTCACCCGCTGATCTTCGCCCATGGCCTGAATCCGCTGATCAATGCTCGACAGCGTTTGCGTGGCCTGCAGCAAATGGCGATCCAGTTGCGCGGAGCCCTGGCCGATCAGCGTTTGCAGTTCCCGGATGATTTCTCGCGGCTGCACACGGCGGTTGCTCAGGGTTTCGGCCGAGGCAGGCAGTTGGTCGGCCTCATCGAACAGGACCGCCGTAAATTGCTCGGGCAGGTTCAGGATCGGTTGCGTGGTCCGGGCTTCCAGCAACACCATCATGTGACTGGTCAGCACAATATCGCCAATGTCACCAATGCGCTTGTGCGCCTGGTACGCCGGATTGGCATTGCTGGGTGAGCCGGGGTTGATGCACACCCGGTCGGAGGATAGCCCTTCGGGCATCGGGCCAAACTGTTCCAGCCATTCGTCAATCAGACCGGACCCGTTAACCGCACTTTCGTCGGCCCAGTCCTGAAACAGCGCCATGTCGCCGGTCGGGTTAATGTCCGCCAGCCGAGCCACACGCAACGGGTCCACGAAATGACGCATGCCCAGGCGCTGCACCACACGCGGGACAGGGTGGCCGGCATCGGCAAGGTAGCTTTCCACCAGGGCCAGATCGCCCGTCAGAATCTGGTTCTGCAAGGCGATCGTGTGCGTGGCGATAACCGTGCGTTTGCCGGTGTGTACCCAGTACAGGAGGACCGGGAACAGGTAGCCCAGGGTTTTGCCGGTGCCGGTGTCACCCTCGATCATGCCGATGGGTTTCTCTGTATCGCCGGTCAGCCAGTCCGCCACGCTCAGAGCGTACTGCAACTGTTCGGGCAGGTGGTGGCCCCCGCGCTGCACCAGCCAGCCGTCCGGGCCGAAAATCTGGCGCAATTCGGTGTGCAGGGTGGCGCTCATGTGGCCACCACTTCGATCAACCCGGTGCCATAGCCCTTCTGTCGTCCAACGCCGTTGAGGAAGGCTTTGGCAAACGCCGGGGCGTCCTGAACCGTTGCCACTGCCCGCACCTTCACCACGGGCACCCGGAACGCCATCTTGGGTTTGCGGACGGTATAGTTCTGGCGACTGACCAGTACCGCATCATCCACCGTTACCCCGGCGTGGCGGGCCAACAGGTGGCCAATCCATTCGGGTACGTCATCATCGATGACGATCTGTTCCCGCTTACCGTTATCGACGCGGACCTTGCGGGTGGCCGATACCGTCAGGTTCAGGGTGAGTGTGTCACCTGGGCGCACCGTGAGCTTGTTGCTGGCGGATTCAATGTGCGGGCCGAAGGCCGGGGCGCGGGCGGTAACCAGCCCCAATTCCGCGTCGGCATCCAGCGGCATGGCGTCATACAGGAATAGCCGGGTTTTCTGGTGCTGCGGGACGTTCTTGCCATCCAGCACGACTTGGTAGACCTGATCGTGAATGTCCTGGCGGTTGTGGCTCCAGGGCAGGGTGAAGGCGGTTTCCTCGTAACGAATGGTCAGTGGTGTGGCCATGGGTTGTCCTTACCAGAGTTGGAGAATGTTCAGGCGCTGGTGTGGGTCAGCGGGCATGGTTTTCAGGGTGTCGAACAGGCGGGGCCACTGGGATGCCCATTTGCTCAGTTCACTGTGCAACTTGTCGTCGTCCGGGCTGATGGCGCCGGTATAAAGCTGGCGCAACAGGCGCTTGATGCCGTTCACCTCGGAGGTTTTCAGTCCAAGGTCGCGGGACACGTCGATCAAATCCCGGGTCACGGCCATAGGCACGATCGTCTGGGTCGCTTCCTCGCAGATCACCAGGGTATCCGGGGAACTGAGTGCCATGTTGCTGACCAGTTCGGCTTTCTTGCGCCCGAAGTTGCCGATATACAGGTATTCCGGCTCGGTTGGCGGATTTGCGATCATTGCCTTGTGGGCGGCGTTGCCCGACAACTCAATCATTTCAAACGGGGGCTTGTCGGCCTGGCCCATCTTTTTGATGAATCCGTTGAGAAACAGGGTGGTTTTCGTCGGCGTCACCAGCACCCCGCAGCCGGTTGCCATGCCCAGCTTCATGGGAACCGGAGTGCCTTTGGCCAGACGCTCCACCCCGAACAGCTCCACGCTGCCTTCGTACAAAGAATGGCAGGCCAGACAATGGTTCTCGATGTTGCCGTAATTGTTGAAGATCACCTTTTCATCGGTGATGTGCCACTGGCTGGCGGGGCGATGGCACACCGCGCAGAAGTCGTCGGGGTGTGCGGCCGTGGTGGTCATATAAGGCCGGAGTACGTGGCCGGCGTGTTGGTAGAAGAAGTCGATGGCGTGGGACATGGGATTCCCTTGTCGATGATTTGGAAAGAAGTATCTATTTATTAAGCGCCGAGTACAAGCGAGTCGGTCTGGGTGGTTTCCCATTCACCAGCTCCCTTGAGGTTGTCGATGGCGCGATTAACCTGTGTCAGCCAGACCGATTGGTGATCCATCACGCCCTGCAGTCCACGGGTATAAAAGGCCGCCAGCAATCCCGGTGGCACGATGCAGGCGCTGCGGGTTTGCCCAACGCCCTGGGCGACCAGAAAGAACGGGTCCAGGCAGGGTGTCCCGTAACGGGCGCAAAGGGTGTCGATGGGTTCGCCGGCCAGGAAGTCCCGGAACAGGTACAAGGTGCGCGATCGAGATTGCACGGTGTACTGAGGGTGATTGTTCTCACGCGCCGGCCAGCGCGGTTGAGGGGTGTCGGTTCTATCACTCATGGGGTTCTCCTGGTCGGCAATGCCGGTGTTCTTCAGTCTGCGTTTCGCATGCTGGAAACCATAGGCGGTGCGCCTAGATCTTGTCAAGTGATTCCCATAAAAAAACGGCACTGTGGCTAAGACGTTCACCGACAGTAGATCTCGAAATAATGCGGTTCTATGCTGCGGGATTGCGCGTGTGTAGGTGTGTATCGTATCATTGAGCTGCGCTGATGAATGGAGAAAAAATATGTTGATCCCCGTTTTTATTGAGCAACATGATGATAGCGCTTATGGCGTCATTGTCCCTGATCTTCCAGGCTGCCACTCTGCGGGTGATACTCTGGAAGACGCGCTTTTTAACGCTGAAGACGCGATTGACCTGCATATGGAGGATGTGGTCAGGACTGGAGGTACATTTCCAGTTCCAAGCTCTTTGAGTGAGCTAAAGCATCGATCCACGGAATTTCACGATGGCTTTTGGGCTGTCGTGAATGTCGATGAAGTGAAATACTTTGGGAAAGCCCAACGCATTAATATCTCCCTGCCATCAAATTTGATTGCGAGAATTGATCGCTATGTACGATCCTCTCGATCCTTCAATGATCGCTCGCATTTGTTGGCAGTTGGGGCATTAAAGATCATGGGTGACTGATTTGTTGTCTCAGCTAGTGGGCAAGATTTCATTCAACCAGTTGCCCATAAAAAAACCGGCAGAGCCGGTTTTTTATCTGGTTGCCTCTTGCGGGGCGTTGTTGGCTAGAACCCTTTGAGTTCGCCACCCCATTCTTTCGGCGTGTTACTGGAACCACCGCCAATGCGGCAGGTTACGGTACGTTGCATTTTCATAGTCATCGCCTCCGGGTGTTCTGCATAAAGTACCTGACATCGTATCGCATAGTATCGTGCCGTCAAGCAGCTATTTCAGGAACCGTGATACGTCCACCGATTTGGGGGATGCGTTCGTGGATTGCAGAATCTGACCAGCCGAGGTCGTGGTTGTGTCATCCTCATTGCTGCGTTGACGGTTCACGCGCTCCTGGCGATCCGCGTTCAGCAGAGTGATGGTTTCCGGGGTCTGGGTGCCGGTCGGCTCCAGATTGTAGGCGCGCTGGAATCGCTTGAGCGCGTCGATCGTACTCTGGCCAATCACACCATCAACAGGACCGGCGTTGTAGCCTTCCCGGTTGAGGATGCGTTGCAGCATTTCCACACTGACCGGCGTCAGAACATCCACAGACTGCACTTTCGGTACAGGGGTCTGGGTATCCGACGCCTCACTGTTGCTGTCCGCCAGCGCCGACAGCGTGGAGAAAGGCAGCGGAAAGTGGATCATCGGCAGTATGGTGTTGCCAATGGGGTAAATGAGGGGTTCCACCGCCATGGTCCAGCGCAGGGCGAACGCGGTCAGGCCGCTGGTGTTGTCGCTGATCACCGCATCAATGGCCTCGGCCCGGGCCAAGGTGTTCTGGCTGATCAGCAGCGGCAGGGCCAGCACCACCACCGCAAAGCCGCCTGTGATGGCGTACTTCACACGCGCCAGCCATTGATCGGCGCGGGAGGATTCCAGGTTGACCAGCGTCCAGACGCGACCGGCGATCTTGCCCAGCGTGATCAGGGAGAAGAACAGCGACAGCACCAGGGCAATCGCGGGCCCGTAGAGGGCAGAGAGTTTCTTGCGGGCCTGGTCGTCGGCCATGGCCTGTTGCGGGTCCGTTACAAAACGCCCGGTGACCGCTTCCACTTCTTTCCAGGCATCCGGCAGGATGTAGCGGTTCATGTAAGCGTTACGGGACAGCCCAAACTCCAGAACGTGGTCATACGACAGGGGTAGGGCGGCGTCACCGTTGAGTGCCACCGACTTGAGGGCGTCCTGCAGCCATTCGGAGCGCAGGAAGGCCGCTTTGGAGAGGTTCGGTTCAATGTCGTCGCTGACGGACATTGCCCCTTGGTAGGACGAGCGCAGTCTACGCTGCATCTGGTCGCCAAACTCCCTTTTGGCCTCGCCCTCGATCCACAGGCGGAAGAAAGCGCGGGAATCCACCCGGTAGGCCCCGTTCTTGTAGCGCCCGATCAGGCGGAAATGCTGGGGGCCAAGCTCTTTCTGGGCGCGATAGTTCAGGCGTTTAACGTGGTCGGCCTGCGGGTGCGTCAGCCAGTGCATGGGATCGGCGGACGGATTGCGCTTGAGGTAGCGGGTGAGCCCGTTTTCAATGCCGGTGGACCGGACCTTGTAATCGTAGCTCTTGATCAAAGCGCCACCGCATACTACGACTCAATTCTCCGAATGAGTCGCTAGTCGAGGTGGCTTGCACACAATGCTGTTCGGATATACAGTCGTTGTTATGACGATTATTCGCTCCGATCGACTCCGAATACACGCCGACAGTCCGGCCCAGCGCGATGCGCTGGCCGAGACGTTGGCGCTGTATCGTCGGTTGGTGCGGGATCTGATGACGGTGGCCTTCACGCATTGGCCTATCGTTGGTCCTACCCGTGACAAGGATGTGGTTGGCGTGATCGAAAGACTCGTCCATCCCACGGCCAAGCGGCCAACGGTTCGGTACCGATACTTCCAGAACCGCTACTACAAATTTCCCTCCTATCTGCGCCGTGTCGCTATCAACGATGCCGTCGGCCAGGTCCGGTCGTTTATGAGTCGCTATGGCGACTGGCTCGATGGCGAACGCCGTCATGCCCATGCCCGGCCGCCCAGACTGACCGCCAGCACCCAGACCTTTCCCAGCCTCTACGCCAACCAGTGCATCAAGCTGAATACCGAGGCCACGCAGGCGTTTATCAAGGTCCGGTACCGCAACGACTGGATCTGGATGGGGTTTCGATTGTCTGGCCGGTGCCGCTATCGTGGCAGGGGCCAGTCGAAATCCCCGTTGCTGACCTTTAATGGCAAACAATGGGGTTTGTCCTTGCCGGAGCAATTCGAGCCGGCAAAACCGGTCAGGACACCGACACGTGTGCTGGCCGTGGATGTGGGTATCAATACAGCGGCCACCTGGGCCGTGGTCGATGATCAAGGCACTGTCCACGCCCGGGGGGTTCTCCGGCGTCGCGATAAAGACCGGGAACATCGACTGATGCAGCGCATTCGGGCGAAAGCCCGGAAACACACCCGACACGGCAGCCGGTTGCCAGCCGGCTTTTGCAGCCGGGATCACACCCACCTGAAACGGCTGGCGGACAACGAGGCCCATCAGATCAGTCGGCGGCTGATCAGTCTGGCCCTGGAGCATCGGTGTCAGGCGGTGGTGGCGGAAAACCTGAAGGGCTGGCGCCCCAAAGCCGGTCGCAAACGCTCGCCAATGAAAGCCCGCTTCCATCGGTGGTTCCATCGAATGCTGGTGGATCGGCTTCAGAGCAAGGCGCAGGAAGCCGGTCTGCGTTCGGTGCTGGTCTATGCCCGAGGTACGTCCAGTCAGGCTTTCGACGGTTCCGGCCCCGTCAAACGGGATGCGAGTAACTACAGCCTGTGTACCTTTGCCTCCG
>ERZ1673960.42-NODE-42-length-49811-cov-191.624347_pt1 | contig 49811 bp, 40 predicted proteins | sample MGYA00580190_ERZ1673960 | MGnify/ENA primary metagenome ERZ1673960 (study PRJEB41334, sample SAMN05608106) | rock metagenome | biome: terrestrial subsurface; feature: shale formation; material: shale | place: USA: Pennsylvania ...
AGCGACTCATTCGGAGAATTGAGTCGTAGTATGCGGTGGCACCTTGATCAACGCCCCAATTCAGGACGTATCCGTAACCAGCATGCGGGACGCAGACATAGTGGCTCTCGGGGTACCATGCGTAGGTGCTTCATCGGCCGGGAAGTCGAAACGCCGCCTGACCCACGCGGAATCCCACCCGGAGGCGGGCGCCCTGTTCTACCAGAGCCTGCGCCTGATTGAGCAGTTCACCCCGGGCATGGTGGTACTGGAAAATGTCGGCAACTATCAGGATACAGCGTCGATGGAAGTGGTGCGCAGCCTGTTGAGCGCATGGGGCTATACTTCGCACGAAGCGATTTTGGACGGCAACACCTTCGGGGCACTGGAGAACCGGAAGCGACTGGTGGTAATCGCGGTTTCCAAGGGCCTGCAGCGGCTGAGCGGATTCGACATGGATCAGGTGGTCCCGCTGCGCGAGAAAGAGGAAAAGCTGTCCGACATTTTCGAGCCCATTGCTGACGACGACAAGCGCTGGACCATTCACGAATACCTGGAGAAGAAAGAAGAGAGCGATCGGGCGGCTGGCAAGGGCTTCATGCGCCAGCTATTCACTGGTGCGGAATCCTACATTGCCGTGGTAACCCGCTGCTACGCGAAAATCCGCTCCACCGACCCGCACATCAAGCACCCCACCAAGCCGCGCTACACACGCCTGCTGACAGCGGTAGAGCATGCCCGGGTCAAAGCGGTGCCGGCCGGCTGGATCGAAAGCACCAAAGTGGCAAATTGCGTCATGCACGAAATTCTGGGGCAGGGCGTTATCTGGAGTCTTTTCGAAGCCGTAGGCGCCGCTATCGGTGCAGCACTCCACCGGGCCGCCCGGTGGTTTGTGCCGGCCCCGGACGCCGCCAGCGCAAACGACAATATGGTACTGGCCGCCTGATGCGGCCACATCCGCCAGCCCACAGCCGGGAGGCGACACGCCGACCGGCCCCTGCCGGGAAGGGCGAAAGCCCGCCCCGGGCAGCATCAGAAGTAGTTGAACACGAACCACACGACTCGGAGAGAGGAACGGAAGTCTCGGCCATGACCCGGCCGCACAACCCACCGCCCGTTAATCGAAAAAGGAGCAGTTAAACGAAGGAGCGAAGCACCGACTCATTAATCAGATGATGAAGCGTAGACTGGGTAGGCAAGCGCCACGCTGTGCGCTCATCACCGATCGCCCACAACGTCACCGGATCAAGTTCAAGGCGCTCGGCAATAGCACGAATAGGAACGCCGCGATTTGTGTAAAGCGCTTGCGCGTAAACAGCAACAATGTGGCGAATACGGGCGTTGCAGGTGAGCAGGCGATTCAAAGAGACGGAACGAGGGTGGCGATTCAGGCGGCGAACGTCCAAGCCACAGTAATCAAGATAGGGGGCGAAGGCGTAATGGTCTTGCTGGAAGAGCCGGTAGAATATGCGGTTACTGATCGGGGCGTTTTCAAGAACATACCGTATGTCCCTGGTATCAATATCCTCGGGAAGCAATACCCCCTGCACCCGACAGTATCGACCCCACAACGCCTGGTGTTTGGAGGTCCGGAATACTCGCTTAACGAACGCCTCAAGCGGATCATCAAGGTTTTCATCATCATCGATGTATCGAACGGTGCGCCAGTTGGTAGGGCGGGGGAGTACAGCGGAGGGATCAGTGATAACGCCGGGCCAATTATGCAGGTGACGCCAATGCTCAATGAGTTCCCGGCTGACCATGACGCGCTTGCTTATATTACGGATAAGAAGGCGCTCACTGGTGTAGTGGTTTCGCTTTTGGTCCCACAACTCACGAACCGTGTCCTTCATGGCTTCTTCACAGCGATCCCACAACGTCGCTAAAAGTGTTTCCGCTTGCTTCCGGTCGGCGCCCGCCAGGTGATCCGGGAGTGGGGCAGGACCGAAATCAGTGGTCGGCGAATCCCCAAATGTTGTTATTTGTGCGTTATCGAGAAGGGATAGCTGTGCAGAACCCATTGCAAACCTCTAGGCTGGCAGGACAATAGAAAAAACTAATGTAGGTCATACGATGGCGTTAAAGCTAGACAGATGCCAAAAGAATGTCAACCAAAAGGGACAAAACATTGACGTGAACAGGAAATAACCAGAAAACCGGCGTAGAATAGATGCACATAACCTACTATGTAGCGATAACGTTGCGCCGGGAGACAGAGAATGTTGACTCAAGAGGAACGCACCGACCTCCACACAGCAGTGCTGGAAAATGCATACATCTTCCTGAACGCCGCCAGCGGCGTTAATTCGGAGATGCGCCTGAATCGAGGTACGGATATTGCGCAGGCAACCCAAAAAGCAGAACTGATCCTTCAGCGTACCTATGCCGGAGATGATTTGAGCTACGAGGACTACGGCTCGATTAGTGAGCTTGCCCGGGATGTGGCCCGCCAGGTGTGGAACCCTCGGGGCGAAACGGCACTACAGAAAATGGCAATCTATCTGCCGAATGAAAACGCCATCGGCTGGCGCATGGACAATGACAATAGCCCGGCCGGGGAGATCGTCGAATCGCCGCACAGCATTATCGACAGCTTCCAGGACGAATACTCGCAATTGAAGCACGGTCCTCGACTGTCGGAAATGTCGCCCTATCAGCAGCAGGTGCGCCTGTTTTCAGAAAAGGCCTGCCGGCGTGCGGTTCAGGCGTGGGACAACCTTGCAAACCTGGCGATGGCCGGGCAGAGCCTGACGGATACCGAGTCGGAAAATCGGTTGCCGCGCCTTCAGGTGGAATTTGTCTCTGAGCCCGCGATGCGGGTATTCCTGATGTCGAGCGCCACCATGGGGGCACTGCCAGAAAACGCCCAGATTGTGACGGACATGGTGAGCTCGGCCGACAAATCGGGACGCCTCGATAATGAAATGCTGGATCGCACCGCAAAACTGTGGAGTCAGGAATGCCCCGGCATCACCCGGCAATGGATTCGTAGCGCCTGCGAAGCATTGGGGACCACCGCTGCAAACGGGAAGCTCGACACCCTGGACTCATCTACCGGGGAGAAGATCAATGCGATGGTCACCGATATCTATTCGATGCGCCCGGAATCAGGTATTGGTCACCGCTTTCGCCCGGATAACGATAGGGTGCTGCAGGATCGCAATCAAATGCTTGAAGCGCTCGAAAATATCGAAGATGCTCTGGCAACGCTTACAAGCTCCGAAGCGGGAGCAAATGTTCCGCGGAGTATTATTGGCAAGATCACAGACGAAGCCGACGCTTTGCGTGAGCTGGTGCGTGCCGCCGAGATAACGCAAAACGCCGACATTGAGGACGACGTAATTGAATACCCAGCCCCGCGATAGGGGCTGATAGGGAGTATTAGTGTCCCCGGTTGATGCGCTCCTGAGCGGTGTAGTCGTACGCATTCAGGGGCACCTCATTGAGCGTGTCGTCTGCCAAATCGTTTTCGCTACGAACGAGAGATGCTGAAGGCCCTTCAATAATTGCACATCGCTGATCACTGATTGCCAACGACTGCTCCCGCTCGAACACCTCCAGTGCCTCGCGTTCAGTAGGAGCGTCGACGCAAAATTCATAGGTCACAGTGATTCGGTGCAATGACATAGTGGATCTGCCTTTAATCAATTAATAGGAAAGGTAAGTATGCGAGGGATTATAAGGTACCCGTTACGTCAAAAGCCGAAATCCATGCAAATTCCTGGATGGCCAACATGAGCCGATTGGTCTTAACCAGTGAGCAACAAAGCATCATTCGGGAGTCCCGTCATGGCAACAATATGGTGATCCGTGCGTTTTCAGGTAGCGGCAAGACGTTGACGCTTGCAGGCGTGGCGCTGGCAAGCAAAATCGGGGGTGTGTATCTGGTGTTCAATTCGTCAATGCGTTGGGATGCCCAACGTCGAATGCCACCGCATGTGCCAGCAATCACCGGACACTCGATGGCCTTTCAGAATGTGGTGGGGACCAGCTACGGGTATCGTGATAAGTTTCGTCGGGGCCGGGATGGCCGGCAGATATCATTCCGGGAGATTGCCAGGGCAGCGGATTGCCGTGCCCTTACCCCACTAACAGAGCGTCAGGCCGCCAGCGTCATCTTGGAAACTGTCAAACAGTTTCAGTTTTCAGCAGATACAAACCTTGGGCGGCATCATGTGCCCTTGGAGAAGGTGCCGGCAAGCATCCGCGCACGATTAACCGAAACCGAGCGTCTTGCTTTGCAAGAGGCAGCGGCCGAGCAGGCACAAGCGTTGTGGAACGCCATGATCCTGGAGGATAGCGATACCCCGATTTTACATGACACCTACCTGAAACTTTTTCAGTTACGCGCCCCAAAGTTAAGCACACGTCGTTGGCTGTGTGACGAATGGCAGGATACAAATCCAGTTGTGGACGCAATTATCCGCCAGCAGGACGATGCGCAAAAGATTTATGTGGGCGACCCCTACCAGGCGATTTATGGGTGGCGAGCAGCACATGATGCGTTATCAGAGCATCATGGGAAAAGTGGCTTTGACACCTACACATTATCGCAGTCCTTTCGATTTGGCTCCCAGGTTGCAGATATGGCAACCCGAATCCTTAGGGCAAGAGGGGAAACCGTACCTGTGCGGGGAGTTGGGCCCGGAGTTAGGCCTGTGAACAGCAGCAATCCTTACACCGTGATCGCCAGAAACAATTTGACGTTGCTGGATCATGTGTCACGCGCCGCAGAACACAACAAGCGAATCGCTATGGGCGTTTCGGCCGGCGAAATGGCCAGTATGGTCCGTTCAGCTTACGCGCTTTTTACAAATGACCCCAAAAAAGTGAAACACGCGGAACTCAAAGGGTACCAAAGCTGGCAGGAATTTAAAGATGTAAGCCGTGTTCTGGATGACGGTGTTCTCAAGGGCGTTGTACGGATGATGGAAACCTATCAATCCGATGCTCTCAGGCTGGCAGATACTATCCTGGCCAACAAAGACACGCCGATGGGGGAGGCTGATGTGACTCTGACTACGGCGCATCGTGCTAAAGGGCGTGAGTGGGAGCAAGTGGTTTTGGCGGATGACCTGCACCCCAGCAAAACAGTGTGCCAGAAATTGGTGGACGGCATACCGTTGACGGATCGTGAAAGTGAGACGGTCAACCTGCTTTACGTTGCTTTGACGCGCAGTAAGCGAGGACTGTGTCTACCCGTTAAAACCGCCAGCCTTCTTAAAAGCCTGGAATACGCGCCATCCAAACACTTCCAGATAGATTCCCAGGCCGTTGAAATGACTAACGAGCTTGCCAGCGCGCTGGGTGATACTGAAACGCTGCGTGAGGATCAGGCGTACCCGGCTATTGGTTAATTGCGCTGCATGAACCGGGGATAGTGCATCACATGGTATATTATGCGAACGTTAAATTTCCGTGTGGTGGGATACCGTATGACGAATACCTCAATAATTCGACGCTGGATAATGCCAGTGGCAACGTCCCTGATGATAATTGCTTCGCCCGCACGCGCTGTGACAAAGGATGCCAGTGATAACGTGCAAGCCAAAGCGGAGAGAAGCGCTGAACAATGGGTGGACCGCTGTAACGCGGATGCGTTCGCCACTGAACGACTGGGCAGCCTGGCGTTGAGTGAGGCGCAGTCCGGATTGAGCATACTGATGGAGGCCGGTGAGGCCCCAGCGTTGGATAAAGTTAGTATCGGAGAAGCGTGCCTGAGCATTGCTGCCTCTCAGTACGCTGAGCGCCCGGTATTTGTCGTGAAAAAGGGTATTCGACACGACCTTGGGGTATCAGAGGCGGTCATTCGGGTAAGTCCGACCATAGCCCGCCAGCAATCGTTTGCCTATAAACTCGATGAATTGCAGCTTGACGTGCTGCCAGACGGCGTGTTCAAGGGCAAGACCTATCTGCAACGAAAAGAGATTGACCCGGTAGCGGCGAAGTCACACCTCCACTTTTACCTGGCTACACAAATTGAACAGCAAGCCCGTTCCGGCACCTACAATCTGAATTACGACGGCACTTGCCTGATAGGTGTCGCTGATGGCCATGTTATGGATGCGTTTGATAAGGGCGCCAGTCAGCGCGTATCACAAGGGCTCAGTAATGGCGACAGGCAATGGCTTCGGGCTTATGGCCCTGCGCAAGAGTTCTGGCATGAGGCAGCGCATTGTCTACCGGGTGATGTGATGCGCGAACGTGCCATGCGCCCAAATGGCAAAAGCGCGATCGCTCAGAATGGTCGTGGACCATCGCCCTGTCAGGCAGCCCAACAAAGCCTGAAGGTGTTGGATCAGGTCAGTAAAGAAGAAGAATTCAACCTTGAAACAGCATTGCTTGAAGCGCAGGCAGGGAGTTCGGCCGTTGCGCGAGTAAAACTTGTCAACAAACAACAAGCACAAGAAACCACCGACGCTGATGCCGAGGTGCCGGTGAAACCCCAGCCAAAGGCGTCTCCAAAGATGCCGCCGCTAACAAAGGAATCACGAGCGATTGCCGAAGCGTCATTTGACGATGCGCAGATCATTAAGCTGAGCATTGAATCGTTGATGGATAACCTTGCCTTAATCCAGGTGCGCCAACGTTTCCGGGACGCCATTGAAGGCTGCAACCTGAACACGCATCCGACACAGCCGTGGAAAAAACTGAGGGTCCTGTGGTCAATCGCAGACCCAAATGCGATGTATATGACGTGGTTAACACCATGGTTACTGGATCACCCCGCCAGCGTTCAGAGACAAATGTTCGCTGATGCCTGGGCGGGGCTGCGAAATGCAAAGAAACAGGTTAGCAGTAAGGCCTTCTACCAGGATTGGCTCAAACAAGCGGCTGCGCGTAATGCTCGCAACAGCCTTTTCCGGTCACCAAATGGCACCCCTGACCCGGGCCGAGCGGAACGCTGGACGCAGTGGATGCTTGATTACACCGAGACCCCGACAGCGATTCAGCAGGCCGCACTGCGATAGAACGGAGCGGTCTAATCGTTCACTTTGGTTGACCGATTAGGGCAGATAGAGGGCCGGTTAAGGGTTATACTCACGGCTAGTGGTTTAGGAATAAAATGGGTGATACGAATGTCACAGGATGCCGAAAAAAACCAGATAAGCGCTCACCCGCAAGATGGTGACCGCGCTATTGCCGCGCCACAGCCACCCGTTATGTGGCCAAGGGTAAGCACCGAAGGGCTTATTGTGACCCCAGTGTTGACCGATTCATTCTGGTTAGCACTCGTTAAGGAGACCCAGGCCGGCGCCCTATCGGATGACCAAAAGAAGCGTCTGCGCGATATCGGATTCATCCCCGGGGAGGGCGGTCGGATGCTGCGACCGGGCCGCATGGGCATCAAAGACCTTGAGTCCATGAGTCGCATCCTGAATGCACCGCTTGATGTTACCCAGCCAGATCAACTGGTGTACCTGAAGAACGGTAACGCGCTGGAGCCGGCTGTGCCGCTGGAAATCCAGGCAGGCATTCGCTGGTACTGGAAAACCCATCCGCAGCACCTGCTTGATGAAATCAAGGCATCGCTGGCCCAGCGCGATGATGAATTGTCATCCCAGACACTCGATATCCTCAATACCCAGAAGATCGACAACCCGACGCGCTTGCGCCGCTGGGTAGCCCAGGCATTAACCGGGGAAATCTCGGCGGTGACCGAACCGATCCTGGGGCTTGGCCTGCAAAAAGCCGGGCAGACCTATGGTGACATTAACGAGTGGCCCGAGGAACTGCAGCAGTGGCATCGCCGCCTGGCAGAAGAACGTGGCGACGATCTGGAACAATCGGATGAGGTGGCTGCCAGCACCGCGCTGGCGGACCAGATGCGGCCTGAAATGCGGCCCTCGGTGGGCTCCCGCATCCAATGGACTGATAACGGGCAGGCCGTTAAAGGTGTGGTGATCGAACACGACGAAGACCCGGACCACCTGTGGGTTAGCACCGGACGCCCGAGAGCGCTGGATGGCGAGGTGGTATTTCCTGAGCGCCAGCGGATCATTGTGGACGACATTCTTGGGTTTTCGCGTCCTCAGCCACCCAGCGCACAGGCGTCGGCAACAAAGGCACCCAAAGCACCCAGCGCCACGCCAGCACCGAAAGCGCCGGCCAACCCTGAGCGCCTGAAGCCGCAGCCGGCGCTGACGTATCAAGAGCTTGATCCGGCATACCAGTTTGTATCCCGTGGGCTCTCCTTTGATGAACGCGAACGCCTGGTATTGGAAATCGCGTGCATGACCAGCGGCATGAAAGGTCACTCCCCGCTTATTCCAGCATCCGGGGCCACGCCAATGGTTGAATACTGGTACGGGTCAACCCGGCAAATGTTGGCGAACAAAGAGGCCCCTGAAGACGATGTGATTCACGAGGCATCTGTGGTGGTTCGTGATGCACTCCTGGATCGCTTCAATAACGCGCAACCGCAAACCGAAGATGGCGCACGGTCACCGCTGGCGGTGTACCCAATGCCAGTGCCGGGGGCAGAGGCCGTGCCGCACCTGGATTCCGAAGGAGTGAATGCGCAGGCCCTTGAAGCGCTGCAGAACAGTGAGCTGTGTTTCGTCGGCATCCACCCAGCCCATATGCCTGTGGTTCGTGAGGCGATGCTCAATGCAATTGCGTCAATGGACCCCTTTCTCAAAGAGAAGGGCATCGGGGACGTACAGAATCTGTCCTCTGCAATCACGAATACCGCTTCAACCATCATGGGTGCGGGGCAGGCGACCGTGGCACAGGAAGCGGCGCTGGCCAGCAACGCGGATCTTGTGGGGCGAGCAACCCGAGCCGCCCATCTATTGGTACGCGCACGCGACGTGTCTCTGGAGCAGTATGCAACGCTCATTACTGAACACAGGGACGCTATAAGCGAATGGACGGGTAATCGCGTACTCCCGACCTACGAGGCCGCCCACCAGTGGATCAGCGGGCAGGCCGAGACCTTCCAGGACGTTGTGCAGCGCAATGAGCGGCTTCTTAACAGCATTGGTGAGTTGGCCAATGTCTCCGCTTCGGACCTGAACAACACACCACACCCCGTGCTGGCGGCAGTCAACGCATTGGAAGAGCAGGGCATCCTTGACGCAGAAAGCAAAGGTCACGCCCTGGCGCAACTGAACATTGACCTATCGCGCAACCCGGAGTTGGTGGGCGAACTGGCTCAAATGCATGGCGTCAACATTGCGCTGGCCCATGATAGGGCGATCAAACAGGAAGCAGAGGAAACCGCCGACGGGCAGCGTATTCCGGTGACCCATCGCCAGGTGACCAGCGCCACCACTACGACAGGTTGGATCGAAACACCAGATACGGCCATTCCTTATCAGGTAACCTTTGCCGCTGCCACGCCCAATTTGATCGAAGACACGCTGCAGCGCGAAACGGCAATGCAGCGCGAACAACACCCGCTTCGCGGGGAGACGCAACTGACTCACTCCACGCAGGCCGGTAGTGCTCACAGCCTCTTACATGACCGTGTGCTGGCAGGCACCAACCCTCTGGTGGCAACAGGGCGTCTCCTGGATCTGTATGCCAACGCAGACCTTGCACTGGGTAAGCCAGTGGACATGGAATCTGTTGATGAAGCGGATCTGGATAACCTGCCCGTGAACATCTATGCCATGGATCATCTGGGGCATTTGTCCGACGCCGTTGACTCGCCAACTCGTCATCCGTTGAGCGGCCTGGATATGACCCGGTACCCACGGGTACCCGGTGATGCGATTGGGGATAATCACAGCAGCACGCTCAATCAGCACATTCTGGGGCAGCGTTCCGCGTTACTGACGCTGACACCCCAGTGGCGTCAGAACCCTGAGCAAAGTGATCAGATCCGTGAGGCGATTGCCCTGTGGGTAGATGATCAAAAGGCTTTAAAAAAGCTGGCTCGCCAGGACCGCTGCGTGAACAGCATCTATAACGCACTGCGGGACGCACCCGAGGCCGAAATGGTTGTCATGGCCATGAAGGCCACCGCTCGGCGTGTACGCTGGATTGAGCGGGTGGTGACCACCGACGATGTGATGGCCGCCAACAACGACCGTAGCCTGGCCATTGAGCAGGCGATATTGAAAATGAAATCGTCTAACCGGGAGACCTGCAAGGGCTGGCAGTTTTCTGCGTTCGATGCCGCCACCGTGCTGCGCCCACAAGCGTTGCGCCTGCTCAGCGAGCGTCGCGAGCAACAGCGCCGTAATATGATCGGTGGCAACGATGACAGCCGGCCCGAGAAGTCGAAGACCCGGGGTAAGCGCCAGGATCGTGGCGTTGTGGCAGGCCTGTCCATTAAAGATTTGCGCGGCAAAACGACCACCGTGCTCAGCAACCTCAAGAACGCCTCCCTTAGTGATCAGGGCAAATTTATCACCAAGACCAAGCTTTGGGAGACCCCGGACTGGGTAAGCCTTCGCAACCCGTCTGAGGATGACCTGAACAACGGGGAGCGGGCAATGGAGCCGGTCGCAGCGGCGTTCATCGATATCATTCGCAAGGAGTTGCCATCCGCTCCACCAGCCAACATTCCCATGGTGAGTCAGGCGTATGCCGAAATGATCCTGGGTATCCGGGATGCGCTGGCGGACGTGCGTACACACAGCGAATTAACCGAGCTTGTGGCGGACAAAGAGAGCGATCTAAATCAGGCGATCACCACGGTTAGACAGCGCTGTGAAGCTCTGAATCTGAGCGTTTCCTTGCTTATGGGGGAGGGCGCAACGTGGCTCAAACCCTGTGAATACTGGCTACATCAAGCACAACACAAATCCAGGAATAACCAGCACTGGATTGTTGGCGATGCAAACGGTCGCAAGGGGAAAGTGGCGACGGCCGATGAAACCGGCGCCATGCCCATGCTCACCAAACTCAAACGCGAGGGCGGCGAGGACTATCGGGGCGACACCGACATTGATGAGCAGACCATGCTCACCACATTTGGCTTTTCGGGCGTCGAATACGGTAAATCCATGACCCAGGCCGATCGCACCGAATACCTGAACCAAGCCTATGATGGGTTTATGGATATGGCCAAAGCCCTCAAGGTATCGCCCAAGGCGCTCAGCCTGGGTGGCACACTGGGCCTCGCCTTCGGCTCCCGGGGCCGCGGCGGTCGTAATGCAGCACTGGCGCACTTTGAACCCGCCAATAATGTGATCAACCTGACCCGCATGAAAGGGGCGGGCTCAATGGCTCATGAGTACGGCCACGCGCTGGCCAACTATTTCTATCGCGCTTCTCGTGGTACGCCCGGTGATCGGAGCAATGGCGACATTACCGAAGTCATAGACCGTCAACTGGAGCGGGGCGTGATTAATGGCCAGGTTCCCTTGAAGACGGGCAACCTGCGTGATGAAGTCGGGGAATCCATTGCCCAGATCATGCAACACGTTAAGTATGAATATCGTGATCTGGAAACCTCTGAGCTGCCGCCACTGAATGTTGCAGCACAATCGCTGCGCGCACCTTCCAATCTTTACCGTGGTGCCAAAACGGCGGACTGGCATCGGAGCAAAGCCTACTGGAAAACACCCGAAGAAATGTTTGCGCGGTCCTTTGAGACCTGGGTGCATGAAACCCTGCAGCAGCGGTTCGAGGGTTTTCGGAATGACTTTTTGGTGCGCCCGGACAAGCTGAAGGCCTGGGGTGTGCCGGAGGATCAGCAACCGGACAATACGCCGAAGCGAGCCCAACTGTATCCGTCGGGTGACCAGCTTACGATGTTGGATAAAGCGTTCACCAAGCTGGTGGACACCCTCAAAGAGAAAGAGATCGACGTTCAGCATGAACACCTGGGCAAGATCAAACTTCCGATTCTTTATAGCCGGGACACCAACGGTATTGAGGTGCTGAGTCAGTCCGAGCACGACACCCTAGCCCTGTGCGTTATGGATGAAGTAACGCGCATGTGTGGTGATCAGGTCTGGCTGCAGTGGCACGGCAACCTCAAAGATGAAGAGGGTCAGTCCGTCGCCGGCCGATATCGCGACCTGCCAGAATCAGGCCGGGAAGACCTGGAACGCAAAGTGCTGGGCGTCATTGATCTAGCGTATGGGGCCAAGATGACTACAGCTCATCACGAAGCGTTCCATTTCGCTCAGTCGCATTTGCTGACCGATGAGGAACAAGCCGCCTTGAACCGGTCGTTTGCGAAAGGCGCAGACCTGCATAACCGACTGGTCAGCGCCCTGGACAAAGAAGGGCAAAGCGAGCTGATTGAACACTGCAACGACCCGCACGAAGCGCAAGCTTATGGGTACCAGCTTTGGGTGCAGGGCAAACTGGACATTCGTCAGGAAGAACGGCCGGCAACCCTCTTTGGCAAGGTGCGCAAGTTCTTCAAGCAGGTCATGAACATTGGCCAAGACGGCGGATTTGATAATGCCGACCAGATATTCCAGGCATTCTATCGCGGCAAGCTGGCGGAACGAGCTCGCCAGCAACTCGCAACCCGGGAATCCCTTAACGAAACCGAGCAAACAGAAGACCAGGATTCTGAGGATTTGCACAGCGATACCAGCGCGCCGATAACTGATGAGCGCGTGGCCACGAAGCCCGAAACTGACGACACGGTGGTGGCCGCACATGCAGAGGTTGACGATGACTTTGAACAGGAGGTGCGTGATGGCCCTTTTTTGGGGTAACACCATCGACGGAGGGGCAGGGGCATGACACTACCTGCGCCAAAGAGGTCGGTGGTGCGAATTCCACCTGAACAAATGCATGGCAGTTTTATTCAAATTGCGCTGCCCAACATGGAGCAGGTGCGCCCGATCTACGGGCGCATGGCGATGCTTGCCTGCATGAAATCGCTTGAGAGCATGGCCGAAAAACACCTGGGCCCGGTAACCGTTGTATGGCTCCACAAAACGGCAGCGTTCCAGATCCATGACGCCCATCCGACAATGGAGGCCGCAACACAGGCCATTGAGCGGTTTTACGATGACCTGTGCCAAGGCATTGACCTGAACATTGATGGCGCCAAGGTGGAACTGCACTGGATCAACCGCCCCCTGATGGCTGTGGTGGAGCAGGGCACGATCAAGATAACCGGTGAGCGGTTTAATCGTGCTCGTGAAATGCTGGAAGCCATGGAGATGGGCGTTGGGAACCCCACAACAGAATCAAAGCGCCGTATTCTGATGTCCAGCGCGTTCCAGACGCCGAAAGAACGCCTGCGTGACCAGGCGAACGATTGGCGCCGCCAGCAGGCGTTGCAGGACGCCTTGATTAATCAGGGCATCCATCTGACCTTTCGAGAAGTCCGAGCCACACTAACGGACACACTGATCGGCTATACCGCCAGCCCGGCTCCACTCACAGTGCCAGGCTGTAGCAGTCATGAGCCGCCAATTGATGCCCGCCAAATGTGGGCGCTGGCGCGTCGCTCGGGAGCACGCACTGAACTTGCGATGACTCTGCTACGCACGGCACTCAATCAGTTGCGGATTTGGCAGGTACTGGTACCGGCCAACGATATTGCGCTGACCATAGAGGTGGAAGTGGACTGCCTGATTGAAAATCAGGACGCCATTAGCTGTCTTCTCAAAGAATACAGTGATGTGAGCGACCGCCTGGTAGTGGCCATGACCCTGGATGACAACTGTCGCGCATTCAAAGAGCAGGAGCTTACGGGCGCAACCATAGCTGATTTGCACGAATTTACTGGCACTCGTTTCGCGCTAAGCGATATGGGGTTTGGGGAAGGGCGAAAGAGAATCGCGCAAACGTTTGGTGCCCACGCGGCGTACCTAGCACCTCAATGGGGCGCCTCGCAGGGATTTTATGAAAAGGCGAAGCCGATTATCAGAAGCCTTGTTCGCGTACTCCATACGATGCGCAGCGAAGTGATTGCAACCAATATGTCGATGGCGAACACGAACCCGTATGAACTGGCGGACCTGGGAATTGATGCGTATGAGTTACGCCCGGACTCAAGGCACGGAGAACTCACTGAGGATGACGCCATCCTTCAGATTGAAAGGCATCAGCAATCAATTGCCAGCACCGTGATCAATGCACGATTCCGATTTGGGCAACCCATATAACACGAAAGGTGGAACAAATTATGGCCGACATCTCAGGATTTATGGAACCGGGTCAGAACGATCCCTTTCTGGAAGACGACGTTATGCACGACATGGATGATGCACTAGATGAAGAAAGCGAGGCTCTTGCTAATCCGGCTAAACAAAAACCATTTAGTGAACTGGTAGCAGAGCTAAGAGGGCAGCCTGGAAAAGACTTGCTGGTCAACGCAATGGTAAAACACAGGGCATCATCTCTGCCGACGGTGCGACCGCCTGAAGATCTAAAATTGGCGTCCCTCGCTACGCCAGCTCGTGCAGCGGAAAGCGATGAAATCCCATGGGAGGATACACAGAACAGCACCAATGACGGCACAGACAAGGCCAGAACTGATGCGGGGTCTAGTGCTGCTCAACCCAAGGATGAAAGCGACAAACCATCCAAATCCTCAGAGACTGGTAACAGCGAGGATAAGGCAGATCTTGCCAAAGAGGTTGACGAAGCCGAACGTAAACGTCGCATGGTCGAGGACGAGGCTGAACGTAAACGTAGCTTAGAAGAAGAGGCAGAACGGCAACGCCTGCAGCAGCAACAGGAAAATGAAAAGCCCAAAGATGGCGTTGATATGTTCCTGAGTGGCGCGGCAAAACTGGGTGCCGGGACAATGGCGTTTGGCGGTGCGCTTGGAATGGCCGGCGCACAGGGTGTGAAAGGTGCTGCAAAAGGTGTAGCAGCTACCGCCAACGTTGCGGCCGATGTCTATAAGGCGCTCTCTGAGAAGATGGTAAGCATTTATGACAGCGCCTGTCGCGGGGTGCTTTCACTGGCCGCAGGCAATGGTGCTACCGATGGCAAAGATGTAACCGAGGCAGACACTTTGTATGCGTCAGCGAATGATGAGGCGTTCGATGCCCCTGTCATGGATGGGGCAAGCACAAGCGAGGACCCTATCACGCCTACCGCGATAACCAATGCAACACAGGAAGCCGGTCTTAATAATCTGGCGGAAAAGATTAAGGCATTTCAGGCAAACCACGAGGAACCGGTATTGGCAGCCAATCGAGACGCGCGTGCCGCGTTTACAGGTACTGTCAGCGACAATCTCAAGGATGTTGAAAAGGCGCTCAAGCTTAACGAGGTTGGGCAAATCCCTCTCACGTCCAGAGATGACTTCACGAATCGCCTGAAAACCGCATCCGCCGAAGATCAGGAGAAGGTACAAAAGGCGGTAAGCAACATCATGCAGGCAACGCAGGATTACCAGAAGAGTGCCCGATCCTTTATCCAGGGCGACGGTAAATCGGCTGGGGTGGATATGCTGTCAACAGAAACCGCCAAAGCAGAAGTGCAGGCGTTCGATGAAAAAGCAGCCGATCCAGTCAAGGATCTGAATGAAGATCAGAAGAAGTTGTTTGGCATGATCACTATTGAAGGGGAGTCACTGGGTGAGCAATTAGGCAACATGATGACCGGACTGCGGGACATGATGGCTAATGCCCTGGGGCGACTGAACATACTGGGTGCTTCGCAGGACGCAGCGGCAGCCAACGGACCATCCGTGGCGAATTCGCAGCGGTTGGGTTAACACCATTAAAAAGGGGCTCTATCGGTGAGCCCCTTCAGCCTGCGCGTTCCGCAGATATGATTACTTCATGTTGACCCGGGTAACCCCTGGCCCGAAGTAGCGCTCCCACCCAGTAAAAGACGGACGCTTAACAATCCGCATCTTCAAAGGCTCAGATGCATCCACACAACCCTCATCAATCATACCAGAAAGCATTTCCAGCGCTTCAATGTCGAACATCACCGGGCTACAGCCACCATCTACCATGACGGAGCGGATGAATTCGGCGGTAGCAATCCATTCCTCAACGCCGAGCTCAATGTCTTCATATTTCGGCAGCGCTTTCAAGATGGTTTCGCGAGGAACGTTACGCTTCGTAATTTCCTCCACGTAGGCATCCCAACCTTCTTTGACACCCTCTGTGAGACTGCGAAGGCACGCACCGTACATTTCCTTGTAGATTTCGTGGCGCACATGGTAGTTATACCGGCCCGCCTTATACACCAGAATAGCCCAGTAAAAGCGGCGATCCCGGTCCAACATGATTTCCTTAACGGCTGAATGCGGCAGATTCTTGCGATCCTTTACAACCGCCGCACACCGCTTCTTCAGCTCGGTGATCTGGGGCGCCCAGGCCTTCGGATCTTCCTTAATTACGACAAGTTGTTCAGTAGTCATGCTTCACCTCCGCGGCCAACTTTAACGCCAGCCATTCTCGCAATTTATTATCTATGGTGTTATCGTATGACATAACGCGCCAAATAACCATAAGGAGAAGCACCTATCTGACGGATGGCGGCACCCTCCCATAACATTCTACCTGGCGGAGCGCCGGGCGCCCCACCAAGCTTTCTTATTCGCTGGATTCCACCTTGATTTTGGTGATGTAACCACCGGTTGGCAGGCCGCTCTCAATGGCGAGGTTACCGTTGCGATCTTCGAAAATGATCAGCGGTGTCTCAGGACGGGCCATAGCCATAACGGCTGTATTCTTGATCACAGACTCAAGGTATGGGGTAACGCCGGCAACGCGATCGCTTCCATCCAGGTCATCCATGTAGCCGCGCTGCGTCATAACGTTGTTGAGCATATCAGCGCCAGCCTCGGGATCGGCTTCGGCCTCCGCAATCATAATGGCCGACACACTAAGACTTGAACGCTGATCGGGGAAGACCACGGTTGGAATCCAATGGACGGTGACACGACCGCTTTCAATATCCTCAGCGACCTCACGATAATATTTGTGGCACACCGGGCAGTTGGGATCGAACATCACATACAGGTCGCGCGGACCATCCCCTTGCGTGATTGCCGGGAGGGACTTAACCATATCGAAGTACGCTTGTTGCTGCGCCTCAGCCCCTTCGGCCCGACGAACCTGATCAATATCAGCGTCAGCCGCCAACATGGCACGAACCGCATTGCCGAAAGGCTCGGACCCAACCAATGAGTCAATGCCATCAATCACGATGCCCTTAGCTTCATCACCAGGCGCATCACTGGAAGCGGGAGCCGGAATATCCTGCTGCGGCTGGTCTTTGTCAGATGGCTGCTCACCTGGAGGCTGCGCATTCGGAATGGAGGCGCTTTCGTCAGAGGCCTCCTGGGATACTGTCGAAGTCGGAGCGTCACTGGCGGCCGACTCGCCTGATGGCGCTGCGGTATTTGGAGCCGGGACGACCGGCACGGATTGCTCCGGTGCATTACGAGTTGCTGGCACGCCTTCAGGCAAGCCCGGCCGCGGGTCGCCAATGGGGTTCCCCTGTGCATCCACCTCAAAGCCTTGAATAGTCGTTGTGGCTGATTTACCACCGTTATTGGTGTTGGTGTTGGTGTTGGTGTTGGCGCTGGCGTCAGCCGAGCCACTATTGCGCTCAGGCGAGGCGCCAGCCGAGGCCTGTGCATTTGAAATGGCCATAGAGTCAAGCACCACGCCAGAAATAACTGTCTTTCCGTCAGACAGAACATAGACAGATTGCATGCTGCTTAGTCCCGGAATTTGAACCACAACTTTTGTGGTCTGAGCCGGGCCCGCACTTGCCCCCACCACTGAAGCATCAGGCATGGTTCGTTCAACAGCCTTGATTGCTTTAGCCATTAGCGATGCGCTGGAGGCAGGAGCATCAGCGGCAGCCTGCTCCGCGCTTTTGGCAATGGTGAGCGGTACAAACTGATGCCCTGCAAACCCTATAACACCACCAGCGCCGAGCATGGAGAGTCCGAGAATTGCACCACCAAGCTTTGATCGCCGTCTGGCAGGGGTAGGCGATTTAGGGGCTGGCCGTTTGGCGGGAGCGGGAGTGCGCGGAGTAGACGCTTTCGATGACATAAACAATCTCCATTGTGCGTGAGAGCTATTAAGAAGGTTGTACCATACGATAATGCAAACATGTGCCAAAAGCTAGCAAAATGATTGGAGTGGGGCGTTCCCAAGAAATTTCACCCGGATTACGAAAAAGCGACATCGAATGGGGTAACATAGGCCAAACATTGAAGATACGTTGTTCAGGCTTCACAGAAATGGAACGCAACCCCCTATGACAACACACCCCCAACAACGCAATGCCGTACAGAAAGGCACAAAAGGAAGCGGGAAGCGACCACAAGCTCAGGGCAAGCCCAGGCCCTCGAAAGCTCCCCCGAGAAAAACGGGGAAGAAATCGGCGCCACCAACAAAAGGAAAACCCACCGGCCTGGAAGAAGTACCTGTCTACCATGGGGCAGAAGCGTTGGCCGCGCTAACGGTGGCGGAAAGCAAACATTCGCGCTTTAAGGGACGGGTAGTTCTGGGGTTGACCCTTGCGCTGGCTGCATCGCTGGGGTGGAACTCAGTGCAGACGGCAACCCGACCGGAGCCCAAGTTGCTTGCGACTACTGTTGATGGGCGGATTCAAGAGCTGCCACTACTGGATGCACCCATTGAGTCGCGTCAAGTATTGCTGGACTGGGTGCGCCGCAACATTCCGGATCTGTACGACTTCAACTATGTGAATTTCAGAGCCCAGTTCAATCAGGCGCTTGATTTCACACGGCGCGCAACGATGGAGGCATTTTATCAAGACCTGAATGATTCGGGAATCCTCCCCAAAGTACGGAAGGAATTTCTGATTCTCCGCGCCAACATCGTACAAGACCCGGTGATCACCAATGAAAAGATAATCCAGGGGCGCCGCGTGTGGATCGTGGAGGTTCCGATGAATCTGGTTTACGACTCTGGTGATGTGCAGAACGGGAAGCGCCAGCGCATCACTCAACCGATTTTGTTTACAGCCTGGGTGGCACGAGCCAACCCACTTGAATTTGATGGTGGGCTAATGCTCGCCAAATACAGCATTTCAAACCGGAGAGAGGAATGATGCATCCACGAAAGATCATGGTGGTCGGCGCGTTCATTGGCGCGATAGCGAGTACGCCAGCGGTTTGTGCAGCACAGGACCAAGGGGATGGTGGTAATGCCCGTGTGGGTGCGCAAATCAGTAACCTGAACGAGAACACGGACCCCCGGATGCAAGAACCACCGGTCGATCTGAGCACCATACCGTCGGATATGGATATGTTGTTTCCGTTAACCCCCGAAGAACGGGTGAGGATTCGCGAGCGACAGCTTAAAGATCAGAATGCGACCTACAAGCCGTTGCGCGACGTTAAACCGCTGCGCGAACTAATCAGCATCTCAGGGAATGCCGACACAATCCCGGAAGTCTATGTCACGCCGGACTACCCAACCTCGGTGGTGTTCTCTGACATTACGGGAAAGCCATGGCCAATTCAGTTTATTGGTCAAACAGGCACTCTGGCCAACGTCGTGCAGCCGGAGGGCAGCGATAACGCGATGGTGCTAATGGCGAAAAACGGAGCCGGCAAAAAGTCGGTGACAGTCTTTCTCAAAGGGCTTTCGCTGCCAATCACCCTTACGGTTACAGGTCGCAACAACGACTATCACGCTCTTAAACATATCCGAATCACCGAACGCGGCCCCAACTCAAGCTGGTCGCGCACAGCGCAGTCCGGTAGCCGGGGCAGTGCGCCAGATCTTGATCCGACTGAGGGTGCAGAAGATGGCTCGCTGGATGAGGTGCTTAATAAACTCGCATACAAGGTGACCCCTGAAGGCTACCAGAAATTGCAAAGCTCGGACCCCCGGGTAGATGCATGGATCTCAAAGTCCAACAACAAATACATGTATGTGCGCACTGATTACACCGTGGTCGCGCCGGCACCACGCGCCGGTAATCGAGGTGTTACCCCTCTGCAGGATGACGTTCGCATTTATGTCCTGCCGCGAATCAACCCGATCATGGCCCTGGATGAAACTGGTCAGCGCCAGTACCTGACCTTTAAGGAGTAACCAATGTCTGAACAATCCACAGTCAAGTTCCTGTTGAGCAAAGAAGGGCGCGGCATTCTGATCGGCACCATTGTTTTGCTGGTGGTGGTTATCATCATTGGCATCTTTGCATACGGCGCACTTTTCGGGGGACGTGAGCCGCAAGGGCAGCAGCCACCCTCTGCAGTTGAAAACGCACCACCTCCCGGGAACACGAATATCAAAGCTTCCCGTGAATCTGTTAAAGGAACCACTACATCCAAGAACCTCAACCCGGAAGCAAGGGCGATTTTGGATGACTACAACGATCAGGCAGACGATCTGGGTCTAATGCCGGTTCCAACTCCGGATAACGTGGAGATGGTGCAGGTGGAGCCGGAGCAGACTGCAGCGCCAAAGCCTGCCGACACCAATGAAGCGAAACCGCAGCAGCCGGCGCCCCAGCCCCAGACGCGCAGATTGACCAAGGAAGAACTGAAAGCGATTGAAGAAATGCGGGACGCCCGTAAAGAGGCGTTGCAATCGTACCGGAGTGCGCGGCTGGCTGAGGCGCGCGCCATTATGGGCGTTTATGCCGAACCGCCAACGGACGCAAGTATAGCCTACGCAAGTGCGTCTGAAGGAGACGGTACCGAGCCTACGGGAACTAACCCCGGCGTTAAGCTAAATAACGACGGCACTGGCAGCTTCTTCGAAGGAACTGAGGCAGGTCAAGAGCGTGACAGTCAATGCAAGTCGCCACTGGTGAAGGCCGGGGATATTCGGTACGCCCAAACGGATATTGCACTGAACACGGATTTCCAGGGCCCCGTTCGCATGACGTTCTTGGAAGGTAACCTCGCAAAATGGCGCGGCATGGGCAGCTTTGAACTTAACGAGCTGGGCGCCCGGATGAAATTGATAATCAACAGGCTGATCGACCCGGATGGGCAGACCTACGACGTTACGGGCTACGTGCTTGATCCCGACACCACTCTGTGGGCGATGTCGTCTGATGTGGATTACCACGTTATTTATCGCTATGGCGGGTTCGGCTTGGGTGTGGTCCTGGGTGCGTTTAGCGATTTGGCTGATCAGCGTGAAACAGATGTTGAGAACGTCACGCCAGATGGGGGATCGGTGACCAAATATCGTGAGCCAGACGGAAAACAACTTACCTGGCGATTGCTTGGCGAATTCAGTCGGCTTTTCCAAGAAGTGTTCGCTGACAACATTAATCGGCCAATCACTGTAAAACTCGCGCCGAATGAAGAAGCCGGCGTGTTGTTTGAGGAAACCGTCTGCGAAAAGGACACAGATATTACCAAGGCTCGAAAGCAAGCGGAGATCAAAGCGGCGGAAGGGCTTACCGACCCGGTTTTAATAGAAGAACCGGCATTCTGAACAGCAAGTGAATCGGGCCAGGTTTTTTTGGCCGATTTGCCACCCACCAACATCGTACAGGTTATACTAGACCGAAATTTAACAGGTGCAGGAACAACGCAATGACGAACAAAGACGACGATCTCATCAAACAACAAGGCGAAGATTTTGACCCTGCCGCCGAAGATGAATTTTCGATCCCGGATGAACCATTGTCGGAATCCGATCATGAGGATGATGACCTGGATCTTGGTCTGAGCACTGAGGACGATGCTGAGCAGGATGACGAGCTCAGTCTTGATCTTTCAGGGGACGAACATCAGCAGGATGACGCTCAGGAGTACGAGGCCGAATCGGAAGAGTTCGAAGAGGCTGAAGAATACGACACCGACGCGCCCCAGCAGGAATTCAAACTGGGATTGAAAAGCTATATCGGTATTGCGCTTGCGGGAGTTATTACTGCCGGTGGGCTCGGTTATTACGTCATGGGCGCTATGGGTGGCGGCAATAACGGGCCAACACCTGAACAGGCGCGTGAAATCATCCGGCAAAAAGCGCAGGAAGGCATCGCGCAGACCCAGCAGTCACAACTACCAGCGCAACAGCCAGCGCAGCAACAGCCGATGCAGCAAGGCGGTAATAGCGCACCTGTCAACGTGCAATCGTTCCCGAACGGCAATGGAGGTGGCGCACCGACCGTTCCACCAGCACAGACGGGGGGCAACGGTGGTGGTAACAGTTCTGACGGTGCTGCCCTGGCCAGCCTACAAGGCGCTGAATCGGAACAAGAACCGAGAGATAAACCGACGTACACGGAACGCCTGCAACTTACCAATATGACTGCATTCCAGGCGCTCAGCGATCTGGCCGATCGCAACCGGGAAGACATTGACGAACTTCAAGACGGCCACAAAAGCCAGGGTGGCGACGTGAGTGATCTTGAAGAACGCGTTTCGGCGCTGGAAGCCAAGCTCGACAAGCTGATTGAAAAAGGCGCGCTGAAGACGGCAGCCGCGTCCAAGGCCGAGTCAGGTCCAGAGCAGACAACCGCCAAAACACGTCCAGCAGCATCAAAAGGAAAAGAGAGTGGCCCAGTGGAGTACGAGCCGGTAGCCCCGAAAACGCCAGAGCAGATCAAGGCGCTGCAGCGTCAGTTGGCAATGTATGGCTACCGCCCCGGGAAGGTGGATGGAATTCTAGGTCAAAACACTCGTGAAGCCGTCCAGCGCCTGCAGCGCGAACACGGACTGCCTGCAAACGGGTGGCTGACACAGGACACATTGGATGCCCTGAGCAATCCCAAGCACTACAGCGGCACATACCCACCAAAGGCCAAAACCAAATTCGCCGACCACCCACGGGATGAAGAAAAGCATGAGGTTAAGTGGTATGTCCGCGGCCTTACGCATGAAAAAGCAATCGTGTACCGGCTGGATGGCGTGAGCTATTTGGTGACAGTTGGCACTGAGATCCCGGGCATGGGGCAGGTTGAGAAGTTCGACCCAGCCAACAATCAGGTGGTGACTGCAAAAGGCATCATCGGGAAGCGTAAAGCGGGCTAAACGTCATGTTCGATAACGTTCAGGCGCTGACTGGATCAGCAACGGCCGTCATGCAAAGTGCCATGGGGTACTTCCGCAATTTTGCGGGAGAAATTGGCACCATGGAGAGCGTGTTACTCAACATGTTCACCGGCATTGGCGTCCTCATCGCTGCGTCGGCGATCCTGGATTTGGCACGAATGAGCAACCCGAAGTATCAGGGTAAGACGACGCCGAAGTCTATCGCCGTTCGTTTCATGGTTGGGCCCGCCACGATCCAACTCAACCTGTTCGTCAGGAAACTGGCGGAGTCGATATTCGGGGATGGGGCGGCGCAGGCATCAATGTCTGCGCAATCCTATAGCGAACAAGCGAGCCAGGCTGATCCCGTTAAAGGGCTCATGGCAGCGCTCATTGCATTTCTGATTTTCATCGGTTGGGTTTCGGCATTGCGCGCGATGCTGGCGTTCGCCCGGATCGGCAGCCCAAACGTTGATGGCTACGAGCAATTCAGAACGGGTGCCGCGCGACTTATCGCCGCAACCTTTCTGTGCATGTTTCAGTTTGTGATGGACGATGTGATCGAGAGTTTTACGGGAAAAAGCGGGCAATTTACGAGCACGTTCCAGGCAGGCATTGACCTGATACACCTAATACCAATCGCCTGACGACACGCAGGCTAACTACAAAGCAGCAAGCAGTAACCAACCTAAAGGGAAGGCACCATGAAACAACACACAACCCCTGCAGTAGAGACCCCAACCACCAAAGGCTTTAAGCCGGGTCGGGTAGGCATGCGCGTAGCCCAGGTATATGCCTGTGTTATTGCGACCTTCTTAGTACCCTCCGTGGCGAACGCAGCGGGCATCTCAGACTGGTTTGTAAATATGGGGAAGGAATTTGCGACCATTATTCCCATCATCGTAGTCATTCTGGGCGCGGTAGGCGTGGTTATGGCCGGGTTTGGCATTATCTCCGCGGTTATGGCCAAGAAAAACCAGCGCCCACTGGAATATCAGCACTGGCTGATCGTCGGCGGTGTTCTGTGTGTACTCCTGGTTCCGTTTGTCCTGGCACTTGGTCAATCCATTTCTGGAAAGGACGCGAGCGGTAACGTGGATGCCTTCATGCAAGGCAACGAAAGCGGCGCCAGTTGGAATTAATAGCGTGCGCACCCCTCGCTACTTCTCCCATCCATTAGTCGAAAAGCTGCTGCCTGAAACGCTCGGGCAGCAGTTCGCGACAGTCGCAGAACGCATTTGGACAAGTGCCGATCACCGCTGTCAGTTGACGGGGTATGACTACACGCCCGCAGAGTCCGACCCCCAGTGTTGGTTGATGCTGGAGCCTCGTGATTACCTGAGAGGCAAAAAAGGGGAGAAGGTGCCGGCAAGCCGACAAGAAATCGCAGAGGCATTCCGGGCCAACGGTGTAACACCAAAGACCACGCAGGCGGTGGACCCATTGGTGTTTTGGGCCAGACATGTAGACCTGGCCCTTAAACATCGCCGTGGCTCGCTCATTTTCGCTCCCTGGATTACGCAGGGGGAGCTTCTGACGCTATTCCGCGCAACCACGGTTGGCGCCATTCAGGATAACTTTGCAGGTAGTGAATACGCTCTGCATGTTATTCAGGAGATCGAGGCCTTTGGGAACGATGAATTGCTCAAAGAAGTAACTGCAACGACGACGCTGACAGAACCATGGGATGCCAGGCAGTGGCTTGAGGGAGTGGGCAAGATGCCACCCAAAGAGCAGCGGGCCTACATGCGGGAATTCGGGGTACACCTTCGCTTGTGGCCCGACCAAAGCGCCTTCCGCCCGGTGATCGAACACTGGAAACGCATCGCAAATGCCAACCCAAAGGTTCGCCCAACCGAAACGGGCAACCCATGGCTTAATCATTATTTGGCCAAGCTCAATCAGGCCTAGACCTGATCACGACGAAATAAGACGACCAACGTAAGGATGAGATTGATGCTCAAAAAGACGACCCTTTCCACAGTCATCGCTGCCACGTTGATGTCCTGTGGCGCGGCCTCGGTTTCCGCCAATGAGTTTTATGCCGGTGCAGAGGCCGGCTGGAGTGACGCGCACATTGAGGCCACCAGAACAAATGCCAACGTGAATGGGTTTTCAAGCACGGGCTTTACCTACGGCGCCATTGCTGGTTATCAGATGCGGATTCCTGACGGCATGCTGGCATTCGAGGTCAATGTCGGCGACAACGCAACGGAATACGAGCAGAAAACGGCCACGAGCAGCGAGTCAATGGAAGGCGGCCCCCAGTACGGCATTACCGCAAAACTGGGAACCAGCATCCATCGCTACAGCCACCTTTACGCCCTGGCCGGGTATCAGTGGCAGGATATGGATGCGCAAGCAACAACGATCTCAGGAGGCACCCGCTCCGTGACCACTGACAGCGCAACCTTTGGCGGCCCCAAGGTAGGCTTCGGCCTGCAGACCAAAGCCACCAGGGCACTTACCCTGCGCGCGGAATGGTCCCGCACGATTTATGACGAAGAAACGATCCTGGACTCCAAACTGGACCCGGAAGAAAGTCGCTTCACACTTGGTATCGTGGGCAAATTCTAACGCCAGATGCGATAGAGACAGCAATAAACGAGAAAACCCGGCCATTGGCCGGGTTTTTTTTAATATCGGGTAGGCCGAAGGCCGCCCCCGATCATAACAAGCATTAAGCCCCGCCCGTCAGGCGAAGCCTGACGCCTAACTGGCGGTTTGTCCTGCATTGGCAGGACGCCCATCCACATCGTCTACAAACTTGCTGCCGCATTCCGGATTGTCGTTGTCGTCATGCACCCACAACCAATGCTCTTTTTTCCGTGAGTAGATGCGCTTGAGCACCGCGCCACACTCCGAACACGGTTCGGTTTTTGCCTTGGGCTTGAGGGCCGGTGCCCCATCGCGATCATCAAGATACTTATGGCCGCAGGCAGTTACATGGGATTTATCGGCATGAACCCAAAACGCCCCGCCATCTGCACGTTTTTTGCGTAGCACGTCCTTTGAGCAGTTGGGGCATTCGGCGCGCTGTTCAGGCTCTGGCAGGGAAGGGGAGCCAGCATTGTCGTTCAGATATTTGTGGCAGCTATCTGCGTGCCCGGGGTCCAGATGCATCCAATACACGTTGGATTTTCCGCGACCTTTATTAGAGGTCTTCTGTATGACGATTTGGCCACAACCCGGACATGGCGCATTTTCGGCCAGCAAGCCGCCTTTGAGGCGTGAAGCAATGTCCTCCTGAAGCCCCTGCAGCACTGGTCGGACGATGTTGAGGTAGCCCATTTTGCCAGCCGCCACCTTGTCTAATGAGGATTCAACGCCGCGCGTGTACTTGTAGCCCATGAACTGGAACTCACTCAACGCATCAACGATATAGAAGCCGAGTTTCCCTGGGCGAAAGTTCGGCGATTTGGCCTTACTGCCGGTCTCAGGGATGATGTATTTGCGACCCTTGATGTTCTCCATGATGGCGGCATAAGTTGAAGGACGACCAATGCCGGCTGACTCAAGCGCTTTGATCAGTGATTGCTCGTTATAGCGACTCGGCGGCTTGGTATATTCCTCTTTGGCGGTAACCATGCCGGAAAACAGGGTGCCCTTAGTGAGTTTTGGGAGGGGCTTATCTTCTGCCGAGATGGGCTCAACCTGGACATAGGCCCGCCAGCCCTTTTCATGCATCATGCGGCCAGATATGGAGAACGTTGGATTAACCATGTCGCCGTCGCGGTTCATTACTTTCCGCTCTGAAACAAAGGTCATCTTCGTGACATTATCAACGCCGACAGGCATCACGCTGAGTAGGGCGCGTTCACGGATGAGCTTATAAAGTTGCTTTTCAGAATCTGTCTGGCCGGCTACCTCTAACGCGATATCCGTCGGGCGCACGGCTTCGTGCGCTTCTTGAGCACCGGCTTTCATTTTGTATTTGGCAACTTTCTGCGCAATGGGTAGACCCTGCGACTGCAGGTAATGCTGGGCCTTTGCAATCCCTTCCTCAGACAGATTGGGGCTATCTGTACGATGGTAGGTAATGGCCCCCTGTTCAAACAGCTTCTGGGCCGCCTGCATGACCTGGGATGCACTCATGCCATACAACTTACCTGCAGCGGACTGCATGGTCACGGTTGTAAAGGGTGGCCGTGGTTTTACCTCCGAAGGCTTTTCAGTCAGTCGCCCTAATTGCACCTTCTGAGAGCCAAGAAACGGCTTCGCCTGCTCTGGGTGCCATAATCGTTCGCCTTCGGCGACAAAGGGTTTCAGATCAAGGGGCGCCTTCAGGTTGTAGTCCGCCAGCGCCAGGGTGACTGACTGGTACCCCCTGGGTTTGAAGCTTTCAATCTCACGCTCACGATCTACGACGGTGCGAACCGCTACAGACTGAACCCGTCCAGCAGAAAGGTTAATGCCCGCCTGCTTGGTCAAGGCAGGGGAAACCAGATAGCCGATTAGCCGATCCAGCACCCGACGTGATTCCTGCGCTGCGACCAGATCGGTGTCGATTCGGGACGGATTTGCCAGCGCTTTTTTGATCGCTGATTCAGTGACCTCCTGATACGACACCCGCTCTACATCAGCAGGGAGCCCAAGCGCCACTCGTAGGTGATACGCAATCGCTTCGCCTTCTCGGTCAGGGTCAGTGGCCAGCACCACTTTGGGACACCGCTTAACCAGTTTTCGCAGATCGGCGACGACAGCCTTCTTGTCGGGTGAAATTTCATAGGTGGGTTTCAGGGTTTCAAGATCCACGCCCAGGTCGTGCTGCGGCAAGTCCCGCATGTGTCCGACGGACGCCTTAACGACGTAGTTGGAGCCGAGAATTTGCTGAATCTTCTTGCTCTTTGCTGGCGACTCCACGATGACCAATGTGCTTGCCATAAAAACATCCCGATTTTTTTGGTCGATTTAGCCATAGCTGTTTTCGTATGGGGTATCATATACCGAAATTGCGTGTAAAACCGGAAATCAACAGGATCAACGGCATGAAGAAAAAAACATCCACGGCACTCAGTCTTGCGATTGCCGGCCTCATCTCGGCCGGTTCGGCGCAGGCAGCCTTTCAGATCAAGCAGGAGAAGAAAGAGCCTGTCAAAGCGGACACCATTACCGCCTCCGTATTCGATCAATCGGAGTACAGCGTATGGGTAGACAATACCTATAAGGCGGTTCACGAATATGGTAAGCGGGACTTCAGTGAGGCGGCGCCTTCGTATGGCGACCCAATGCCGCTATCTGACGCCCTTCGCATTGTGGTTCCGAACTCCTGGAAGGTTTTGCGCGCAAAGAACCTGGAGCAAGACGGCAAGTTACTGGTTAGCTGGGATATGGAGAGCACCACATGGGTTGGCGTTCTGAAAAATATCGGTGAGCGCCACGGCTTACAATTTCATGTGGATCACAACCGCAATGAGGTCTTTGTGAAAGATGGGCGCCGCATGATTTTTGAACGGCCCATCAAGTACGGCATCGAAGAACAATACCCCCGTGCCGGTACTGAGCGCGTAGGCAAGCACAGCCAAACGACCATGAAATCCGGGGGCAAGCAGCGCTCACGCAGCAAAGTGTCGATCAATCCCTACGCCGAAAACGGTGTCGAGAGCTCATTTACCATTTACAAGGGTGACGCGGCAGAAGGGGTGATGAAAGACCTGGCCCTGATCTTTGGGTATGAGACAACCCACTGGCTGATCGAAGATCAAACAGTTCACAAGACCCAAACCTATACAGGCGACTCCATGCACATTATGTCGGAGATCGCCAAACAATTTGATGGCCGCATGTGCCTGTATGAAACCGACATGACGGCCGCCGTTATCCCGAAGACTATGGAGTGCCCCCAATGAAGCATCTGAAAAAAGGTATGGCTGGTGGCCTCTTGTGCCTGGCCATCGCATCGGCCCCGGCCAGTGCAACATTGCCAACTGTAGAGAAGGTGGATGGCGGATTTCCGGAGGACCTGAAGGGGCAATCCGGGGCAATGCAAGAAACGTCAGCGGTGGACAAGGATGAGGTGACCGAGTTCTTCATTCTGAAAGGTGAAAAGCTGCGTGAGGCGATGAGTCGCTGGGTGAAGACAGCCGGCTATGAGTTGGTCTGGCAGCCCAAGCCAGAAGATGGTGATGTCCGCTTTGCGGCAAACATGACCTTTGAGGACACCTTTGCCGGTGCCACCGAGGACTTTTTCAAGATTGTCCGAAAGCAGACGAAGTTTGACGGAAAACTGCACGGCAATGGCGTGTTGCGCGTGTTTGTAAGCACAACGAAACGCTAACCCGGGAGAGATTCATGAAGAAGATTGTTATTGCGGGCATGGCTGCGGCCACCCTCATGTTGAGCGGGTGCGCGTCATGGTACCCGGACACAGCAGCGGACAAACCGGACGATTCACCGACACTGGCAGCACTGCAAGCCGCAAAGGCGACAGCAGATGCTAAGGCCGCGCAAGAAAGCGAGTTCATCACAGAAGAGCCGTGGCTGGTCGCTGCCTCGGTGAAAGAGTATGTGCAATATCCAATGCTCAACAACAAGACAGTTGAGTTGGCGCAATACAATCAGACGCTGCCAGACATGGTTAGTCGCTTGTCGGATGTTGCGGGCGTGAATGTATTTATTGCATCAGATCTTTATGTCCGGAAGGACGGGGAGCTGGCTGGTGACGAAGCAGATGCCGGGGGTCAGGCGATCGACCTTGAAACCATGCAACAAATGGATTCAACCGGGCCGGCGGCAGGTCAAGCTCAAGAAGTAGATACGTCAAACGTAATGACCCTTTTGGGTGGTAGTGGTGCAAAAGCGGAAGGGCGCTTTGCAAACCCGTTGGAGACGCCCATTTCATATTCGGTCAATGGGTCCGCTACAGAGTTGTTTGACACTATCGCAGCGCAACTCGGCATTTCCTGGAAATACGACGAAGCGAGGAATCGGGTGACGTTTTACCGGTTAACGCGCGAGAACTTCCAGGTGTTCTTCCCCGGTGAATCGGAAACCTCTATTAGCACTGGTGGCGGAAAGGGTGAAGACGAATCGGTTATGAGTCAGGAGTCAGAATTCCAATTGGAAGGTGGCGACTGGGACGAGCTTGCATCCGGCATCAAGGCTTTGCTTACCCCTTACGGGAAAGCAACCATTATTAAAGCTACAGGCAACATTGTTGTAGTTGATACGCCCGAAGCGATGGAAGACATTGCGGATTACGTGGAGGACATAAACGACATATTCGGTCGCCAGGTCTATTTGCAGATCCGTACCGCAACGGTAGTGGTGGAGAATACCAATGACTTCAACATTACATGGAACAACATTCTAAATACGGTTAACAGCGGCGACTTTAAGCTTGGCCTGGGTAGCGCAACCGTGACGACGAATGCTCTTCCAAACGCGATCAATGTGATTCGAAGCACAACCGGCGCATCCTTAGCGCTTGAGCTCCTGGCTCAAGAAACCGAGTCAACAGAAATTAACGAGCAGTCGGTAACAACTTTGAGCAACCAGCCAGCAAGTCTCAAAGTGCTCACTGAAACGGGCTTCATTAGCGGCATCTCGCAACAGGAAGATACCAACACGATCGACAACATAGTGAGTGATGTTCAAACCGATACCGTCAACACCGGTTTTGACGCCACGCTGGTTCCTCGCGTGGTGAGTGAGTCTGCATTGCAACTGCAGGTTGCGCTGGAACTCTCGAACAATCTTGAGCTTGTTAACTTTGACTCTACGATTGTTCAGACCCCTACACGCGATCGTAACGCAGTGGTGCAGCGCGCATGGCTGCGCAACGGTGAAACCTGGGTGTTGGCGGCCTTTAATTCGCAGAAATCATCAAACCTGAACTCAGGTAGTGGCAGTGCTGATTTCTGGGGACTGGGAGGCGGAACCAGTAAAAGCAATCATCAGCAGGTACTGCTTGTGATGATTACTCCCCACATCCAAGACGGAATGTTTTGATTATGAGCCTCATTCGACTCACTGATACGGACGGGAACCCCGGCCCAGAATTTGTGGTCGGGTTGCACTGGGACACCCTGAGCAAAGGTGACTGGAAACGACAGAAAAAGACTGCGAAAGAGTCTGGGACTGCGTTTGTAGAGATTCCGGTCACTGCGGGTGATTCCAATACGATAAACATCGGCACAATTAACCGTTCCGATCTCGGAAGCTCAAAGTACAACCTTAGCCTAGCCGCCTGGCTTGCTCGCAGCTTCAAAACGGGAACCATCATAGCCGTTGAGCGAGTGACCCACGGCCAAGAACAGGCATATTGGATGTGTGCGGTAAACCAAGGTCAGGTCATTACCAACACCGACATTCTTGGTGACTGGGATGAAGTGGATACGCTCGTCACTGAGATTGCCGAAATGCTGGCAACACAAGGTGATATTGGCTTCATCGGGGCCGACACGGAGGCGCTAACAGCCAATAGCAGTGGTGATGCAACAGCAACCCCGTTAATCGCAGGACTCCCAAAATCTGCGAAAAAGAAGGCAGCCATCCAGATTCCTGGGCAGATGAACAGGATGGTAGTAATCGGGGGCGGAGCCACAGTGGCGGCCCTAGTGATTGGGATTGGCGGTTGGCTGGCTATTGATGCGCTCACCGGCACAGACAATGCTGAGAGATTGCGCCAGCAGCGACTGGCGCAGATGCAGCGGGCAGAGCAAGCCTATCGTGATCTCCAGACAGATCTAGTTGCACGCCTGAATGGTGCAAAGCATTTGGAAGCGCTGTATCAGGAAAAGCTGGCGCCACTGCAAACTAAAATAGATGGCTGGTCGCTTATAGAGGGCGAATGCTCCATGCGGAAGTGCGACCTCACCTATGAGAACGAAAACCTTACTGACCCACAGATGTTGCTGGATGGTATCGGGGAAGTCTGCAACGAGGTGACAGTGAGCCCCGAAGGGGTGAGTGGTACATGCGTCCTCAAAGTTGAAGACAGCGGATCAAAGGCCGCCACGACAGCTACGCCGACACTCTTGAACGGTGAAGGCGTGAAGCAACTGCGGTCGGCCCTAATGAAGTATGCCCGGTATGTTGATGGGGCTGGCTACACCATCTCAGAACCGGCGCCCGTCAGCTTTTCCGGGCAGCGATACCTGAAAGACGTCCAGGTGTATGAAGAAGGAGCCTGGGGGTTGAGCGTGCCAATCAAATATCTCCCGATGGCAATCCAGCTTATGCAGGAGTTTGAGGCTATTTCGTTCGATGAGGCGACGCTGAACTGGCAGAACAAAACCATGGATATTTCTGGCTCTTATTACAAAGAAGGGGACTCCCGATGATTCAAAAAACGCTGATCCTGAGCATGATGCTGGGTGCAACCTTCCTGACCAGCGGTGGTGCAACTGCAGAAACGTTTAAGGAGTATGTCGAAAAGCAACAAAAGCTTGAGACGCTGGACTTTACCATTGAGAGAATGAATCGACTGGTAACGATTAAAGAAGCCCAACACGAGCTAGATACCGTTGGGAAAAACACGCAGCAAACAAATGCACCGCAAAGGAACGGCGCGAGCGCTATGGGTGCCAAGTTCTTCCGACCGCCCTACACCAGTGGCGATGACGCGGCGATGCAAGCTCAATCCGAAGCGCGCGCTCAGATGTCTGAGACGCTCCAGAAAAAGCAGGAGGCGGAGCAGTCCAAGTTGGCAGAACTGGCGATTATGCAGAAGGCCGAAATTGTTGATGTATTCCGTAAGGCCGGTCCTGGGTCCGCATATGGAGCCGTTCTGAAAATTGATGACGCTAAGCGTGAAGTTCAGCCGGGTGACAAAATCTCGCATTGGGTGATAACGCAGATCACGCTCAACGAGATCACCGCAAAGAACGAGAAGTACGATGGGATCGTTCGCCGCGTTAAACAGGTTCGGTAATCCACGCAGGTTAGACAACCATGTCAGCACGAAACAGTATCGCAAAGGCACTTGGCCAGATCCTTAAAGACAAAGGATGGATCACCGATGATGTCCTGCGAAAAGCATTGCGGAAACAGGAACAATATAACGCGAACAGCGAAGCCCGGGTTACGCTAGGGAAAATCCTTGTATCCAACAATATCATTACTGAGGAACAACTGACCTGGGCGCTTAACCAGCAAAAGAAGACACGCGTTGTTGAGTACAAAGCACGTTCGGAGCTTGAAGAGCTCTATGGCGTGCTCGCGTATCAATACGGGAATTTTGAGAAAGGAGAACCGCTGGTCGAGCCCGAGTATGAAACTGACATACTTGTTGCGGAGAATGCGGATGGCCACCCATTTATCCTGGTCACGCGATCGTTCCAGCAAGACAACTTAAACATGGTGCTAGGGATCAAGCGCAAAGTGCAAGCGCTATATCCCGATATCCCCAATATCACCATGTTGTATGCGACTCGCGATGTTCTCAAGCTCTATATAACGGATACAGGCCAGGTTGCCGCGGAATCAGAAGTCGATAATAAGACAGACCTGGAAGTAGAGTTCGAAAGTCTGATACGGCGCGCCTACGAGGCGAAGGCCGTCGATGTTCACTTTTTCCGCCGCACCGATCGGTGCCGTGTCAGGTTTCGCATATGGGGTTCGCTCCGTGACCATGAAGATTGGGAGCCGGATAAGGCGGATGACATTATCAGCGTGGGGTTTAGCTCGTTTGGTAAAGGTGCCAAATATTCGCACTGGAAGAAAAACATTCGGCAGCGTGTTCGGCTGAAAATCCGTTATTCGCAGCACATCGTCCTTGATTGCCGATATGAGCATTCACCCGGCGACGATGGTGCGTATCACGCCTGTATTCGGATATTGGCAAACGATAAGCGGGACATAACAAAGCAAATTGATCTTTGCCAACTAGGGTTTACGCGCGCGCAAACACGGATGATTGAATCAGCGGCGTCAGCGTCGTCGGGCATGGTAATCCTATCCGGACCAACGGGTTCGGGTAAGTCAACAACGCTGGCCGGGGTTGTAAAGTTCATCAATAGAAATGACGACATAAATGTGCTCACGGTTGAGTCGCCTATTGAGCGCGAGCTTCCAGCATTTCAGACCGCAGTATCCGATGACGATGACGCGGACCCCAAAGAGTTTGCCAGGGCGATTAAAAGCACCCTTCGCCGAGATCCGGACGTTTTGCTTGTTGGTGAGATACGGGATGACATGTCTGCAAGCGCTGCAGCAACGGGGGTGCAAACAGGGCACACCCTTCTGACGACAGTTCATGCTCAATCGGCCATCGAAATCGTGGAGCGCATGACCAGCCCAGCCATGGGTTTGCCAGTTGAAACGATCGCGTCACCGTCGTTCATTTCGATACTAATCTTCCAGATGTTACTGCCAACGCTGGACGAAAAGTCAAAGATTCGGCTAACCCATGCCAATTTGCATGAGCACCTGGATGATGATGAAGCGGAACGCTTGCTTCACCTTGTCCCTGATTTGGACAGCCAGACAATCTATGTCCGCGGTAAAAGCCGTGAATACCCTGAAGGGGTTTCAGGGATGACAATTTGCGCCGAAGTTGTGCCTCCAGATGAGCCAATGCGGCGAGAGTTCCGCAATATGGAGCTTGCCGAGGCCATGCGGCACTGGGTGGCCAAGGGGAAAGAAATCAATAAAGGAAAACCGCTTGATGAGCGGGTAATTGGTTTACGAGCATCCAGTCATGCAGTCGGGAAAATGCTTCAGGGAATTCTTGATCCACGCGATGTCGAGGCATATTTCGGCCACCTTAATCTATTGACGAACGAATTTTAATTATGCGCGCCATCAAACAATATTTCAGTACCATTCCGGCCCGGGACCGGGTGGAAGTATATGGGTTCCTTGCCACGTTACTCGACTCGGGAATGAACCTGCAAAACGCTTGCGGTCTTGTTGCAGGAACTCTGGAAAATGAAGCGGCTGACCGCTTGCTGGGTAAGGGGCAACTGAAAAAGTCGGCGAAGTTGTATCGGTACGTCGAAGAGCAACTAAGGCTGGGCCAACCGTTACACTCTGCACTAAGCGGCCGCGTACCCGACACAGAAGCAATGATGCTAATGGCGGGCGACCAGGGCAGTTTGAAAGATGGTCTTGAAGCTGCGGCGCGATCGGCAGGCTCTGCATCGGATATGCGAAATACGTTTATCAAAGGTCTGTTGTACCCTGTCGGCATGTTTTTGCTACTGCTCGTTTCCATGAACTGGATTGGCAACAACCTTCTTCCGACATTGACCTCATTGATCGACTTAGAAGATTGGACACCCAATCAACAGGCCCTGTATTGGGCAACCCGAAACATCGCAACGTGGTTACCGATTGTAGTGTTCGTTTTAAGCGTGATATCGGGGCTGATCATGCTGATCAACCGATTTGTGATCGGCAAGCCACGCGAATTCATCCATGGTATTCCTCCGCTTAATGTAATCCGACAGGTTACGGCTGCGACACTGCTGACAACGCTGTCCAGCTTGATCATGGCTGGCGAAACGATGCGAGGGGCGCTCGAACGGATGGCTACAGCAACTACGTCCCGCTATCTGGAGCATTACATTGAACTGGCCATGAATAATATCCGCCTGGGGCGCGCCTCCAAGGGTCCGGGTCGAGCTATCGCATCCAAATTATTTACACCATGGATCGTCGTAAAACTGGAGCTTTATAGCCGTGGTGACGCTGGGGAGTTCGCCCAGAAAATGGCCGACATAGCTGCAGATGCGCGGCAAAACGCGATCAAAACGATTATGGGGTTCTCGAAACTTCTGGGAACGCTAATGCTTCTTATTGTTGCAGGGGTCATAGGGTTCACAGTAATCACCATGTACTCCATAACGGCCAGCCTTCAAGCGGGAGCGGGGATGTAAAAATGGGCAAAATCCCCTCAGACGCACGGCAATAACTTAGAATAGGTATGTTCATGCGAGCATATCGGGAATGAGACACCTACGGGAAACTAAAGAGAAGGTACAATCATGACAAAGGCACATAATGCAGCACTGATGAAATCATCTCGGCCGAGCAGCGGCCAAAACGGCTTTGTACTCACAGAATTACTGTTGACGATTGGCATCGTCGCTGTGGTGCTCAGCGCCATTGCCGCCGTTGCCATCGCCACAGGGGGGTCGCAGTCTGCGCAGAACGAGGCAAGGCTGATGGATTCTGCGGCCAGCAAGATTCGCAGCTTGTACGCATCGCGCCCGGACTATGCGGGACTGACAACCGAGGCGTCAGTGCAATTGGGCGCATGGCCGGAATCCATGGTTGCTGCGGCGGATGATGTTCGAAACACCTGGGGTCAGCCCGTAACCGTTGAGAATACCGGTGCAGGGAAGCGGACATTCGATATTGTTTGGTCCAACGTTCCAGAAGAATCCTGCTCAGATTTTGCCACGGCGCAAACAAGTGCGATTGGCATTGCTGTCGCAGGAACCGAGGTGTATAGCCGGGAGCCAGGTTCAGCCGCTGACGATCCTGTAGATGTGGCATTGGTAGCGGCCGAGTGTAATAACGCGCCGGTAGATATTACGTTCACCTTCGGCAAGATTTAAACGGCTGTCCTAAGCGATTCGGGTGTCAGGCGTCGTCCGATTCCGGATGCCCGAGTCGCATGCTGAGCAAACGAAATAACGATCATGACACAGCAGGGCAAGTGGCGGGACCGGACAGGAGGTGCGCCACCCAGAAAAGGATGGTTTGCGTGACACATTTAAACATCGCGCCCGCAGCGTGCAAGAAAATGAATCGCACAGGACAGCGCGGCATGGCGCTCGTAGAGTTAATGCTGGCGCTTGCCGTAATCGCGGTGGTACTAGGTACGATAGCAAAAATTGCTGGCTCCCAATCAGCGGAGCAAAAAGCGCTTGCGGAGGCGCGAACAGCAAAAGCGGCAGTAAACGAACTGCGGGTCATATTTCAACGCCAGGAAACCTTCGAGGCGTTAGATCTCAGCACTACGATTGATATTGACCTATGGCCAGAACGTAACGTCACCGGCCCGAACACGCTTGCTAACACCTGGGGTGGAAGCATCACACTGGCCCCAGACCCGGCATGGCCAAACAACGAAGTGATCAATATTCAATGGACGGAGGTAGCGGGTGACTCATGCCCTACGCTTGCGACGTTCCCGTTTGGGGCCGAGCGCGTCAGCGTCAACGGTAATCAGGTATTCAATTCGGGTTATATGGGCGTCCCGACGGATTTGGACATGGGAGCAATTGGCGCTAACTGCCAGGGCAACGACAACACCGTGACCGTTTGGTTCGCCAAAGATATTCGCTAGTAGGGTCAGTTTATGAAGATGGTACGAACACAGAAACAAGGCGGGTTTGCTCTGGCTGAACTGTTACTTGCTGGCATGATTGCGTCCATTATGTTCGCGTCCATCGCCATGTTCCTGGATGCCCAACGCAGAGACAGAACAACCACCGAATATGCAGGATGGATGGCGCAGTACGTCAACGCTGTGGCGTCCTATGTTGCAACGCAGGGTGCGACGCCCCCAACAACATTGACGCAGACCGGTACAGACTGGCTGAAAAGTACAAACTGTGGCGGCACAATCGCCCCTGAAGACGCTAAACTAGGGTGCGACGTGCCCACAAATTTCAACGGCGTGTACGGGCTCGATATGGCAACCGGGCCGACAGTAACGTTCGACTGGAGCATTCCGCGTACCCCGACCGCCGACATTACATTCGGGGTAATTGAAACGGCAGGCGAGCCAAATACCCAAATTGCAGCAGCACTGTCCGCTGAAATTAATCGTCAGGTGGCCATAGAAGGCGACAATTTTGCGGGCACCTACATCATCGACCCCGCGGTGCCGGCGACGGATGTGGCGAACTTTCGCAACGAAGTGCGCTCTGCGAACCTACGCGGATACGTAGACTTCCGCAATGATTCAACGGTTTTTGTGAGACGCAACGGTTCGACGGTGATTACGGGCCCATTGGTCACGAAGCATGATAAGTGGGTGTTTATCGGGCGCGACGAAAATGATGTAGAGAACTCGGAGCCTCAAGACATCGCGGCCAGCGGCAACCTGAATGATTTATACGTTCGCTCTGCAGGCCCGGATGCCAATGGAGACGGTAAGCCAGATGGGATGTGGGCCTCCGAGATCGGCGATCTAGCCGGAGAGGCATTTAAGCTCGCGGCGCGATCTCCACAAGTCGTTAGCGAGGTTGTTCCAGGAACACGGATAGATATGCCGACATGCCCCGCCACGCTCTCGCCGAGAGTGCATACCTATCCTGCGGAATTTGCTGGTGGCGGTAATAGGAACGATGCAAAAGAAATCATGGGCGTCCGAACACCAGTGACCACAAACGTGGCAACAAGACAGTGGACAGTTCATATGGAGATACTATATAGCGGAGAGACAATTTGGCATCCGACTCCGACGGACATGGGACGGATCGGGGTAATCATTAAGTGCTCGCCTTGACTGGCGAGCGTCGCATAAGCTAATATTTCATAGCAAGCGCCGCAATACAGTCACATGCCGATGCGGCGCAGAAAAATGCCTCGTACTGGATACTGACAAGGAAGACAAAATGCATAAGCGCGCGTTAGTTATTGTAATCGGGTTAGTGGCGGGAGCCTGGACTACATCGACCTTCGCTCAAACCAGTAACGTTGTAACGGATATCGAACAACGGGGGTCTTGGTATCGGAGCCAGGATCACCTGACACAGCAGGTAATGCAGGTTAGGCCGACAACTTATTCTACAAGTAGTTCAATTAATGCCGCCACGAAGCTCAACGATAATATTCGACCATCTAATGCAGCTACCGGTGACGTTGAAATGCTTCTGCGGTACGTTGACAAGGTTTGTTATGATTACCCTCGACTTCCTGCGCGCTGGACAGGGGACGAAAATGGCGCGGCGTGCAACCGTTGGAGGCGACAGCGATAGAAGAGAGCTGCCTGGGGAAATTGTCGCTGGAACCACGAATTCCGCTTTCGGCTCACATCACCCATTACCGCTTTGGACGCGCGGGCCGGATGCATCTCGGAACCGCATGTGGTTGCGGAGGAAGCGTATCGTCTGGCAGCACGCCCCGCAATTTATGACGGAGGTCGTTCACGGCACACCGATACCTTCGTAGGGGGGCAACCTGTCGGACACCCGATTCATTGCAGGGATACGTACACCGGTGCAGGACAACGGTGCATCGTGGATAGTTCGACTATTTACCTTGTACGAAGAAAGCTCTGGTTGGGAAGCTGTAAGCTCAGACATGGGCCGGGTAAGTGTCACTACCCGTTGCGGCTAAAAGCCGCAGCGGGTGGCTTGAGCCTATCAGAATTGGAACGACACCCGAGACATGTTTCTGGGAACCACCATCACTGAAGACGAATCCAGGGCGTGTTCATTGAAGATGGTGACGAAGCGCGCCAGACCGAATGTTGTTTTGGCGTCATAGACGACCGCATTCAGCTTGTTGTAGGGCGCCTCGCGCATCAACCGGTCGAGCAGGTGCATGTGTCGAGAGGGCGAACGCGGGAACTTTCCAGGGCCATGCCCCTCTTCTTTCAGCCACGTATTCCACTTCTCATTTACGTCGTCCATAACCTCTTTGGACGCCCGTGCAGGCAGATTCAGAACCCGACATTGGTCAAAGCCCTCGAATCGCGCCTTGTTGGGATTCCACTCGCCGACATCGACACGCACTTCGACCAAACCAATCCCCATATCGTTTTGGGCTGCGTACCGGGTTGCTGACCCGATGAGGTTGCCTGGCCCGCGATGGCCGTACAGAAGGGTAAGCCCGCTTTCAGGAAGGGTAACGTCCGGGCTTAGAAAGTAGTCAGGCCGAGAGATGACAACCTCACCAGGCGGGTTATCCCCCTCATAGAAAAAAAAGGTTTTTGCACCAATGGTGGACACGGCTATCACCTGCAGTCTGTCTTATGAAACGGGAGCCAGGGGGCTTCAACATCACGCCTCCTACAGCCCTTGATAGGCATTATGATAGTCGGTTGACCGCACAATGTCTAAAATTAAGGCTATCATACCCTCGCAATATACCCACCACAGAATAGCTATCATGCAGATAGTGTCTCGCAATAAGGTAGTCGATATGATGGTTGCTATAATGAATGTGGTATCATAAGAGAATATAGTCACCACAATGATGGGTAACCGAATGAGCAAACGACCACCACTATACCCAACCGACCCAATTGAGGGGCGCCACCTTACGGAATTGGTTGCCGAAATGGGGCGAGAGTGGGACGACCATGAGTTGCGTGACCTGGACATTGCCATGGCCCTTAACATTCCGCCGAACCGGATCAGTCACTTCAAGAGGGCCAAGTCGTCCATCGAAGGTGGTAGCGAGGTAGAAGGCGAGGACCGCGGCGACACGGCTGAAAGCTCGCAAATCCCTATGGTGCATCCGCACCAGGCGATCCTCATGCGTCTTCTGATGCGCTTCCCGGAATACGCACTGCTGGTCAAGCGACCCACAAACGAAGAGGTATGGGAGCTCATCAAGGACATGACCCCCAAGCCTGCGGTCAGTCAGCGAAAGCGCGCGCAGGGCACCGAGGGCGAAGTAGAAAAGAAGGGCTTTGCCCCGCTATTTGGTCGGGCGGCCGTATCCTCATACAAAATGCTCCCCGGCGAAGACAGTAGCGCCAACGGGGAAACGTCATTGCCGGTCATTCGATTGGAAATGCTTATCTTGAACCGGTTGGCTGACATTTTCCGGGAGATCTACCAGCGGTACGCGGCCAATTACATGTTTGCCATGGACCGCAAAAACCCACTGTATGAACCTGCCTCGCGGGGCTGGACGGTGCTGCGTGAACGCGATTCACTGACGGCCTGGATGACCGAGCAGACCCTGGATCAGTTTTATGGTGAGGTTAAGACTCAGTGGGAAGACTGGTTCAACAATGTGTATTTGGAGACTTTGCGCCGCGAAGCGGTGTCACGCGGCAAAGACCCCGAAGAAGTGATCCGCGAAGGTAACTGGACCGCCCGAGAGCCGGTGACGGAAGAGGAATACCGCAGCTACCCACGATCATGCAAGCCCATCACCGGGTCCAAGGCGTCGGCGCTGTCCGAATTCCGGGAAAGCGGCAACATGACCTCGGCAGAATTCTTCTGGGTGCTCGGGATGCAGGTCAAAGGATTCTATCGGTACCGCGATCGCGGAGAGACCCGGATTGATGCAGCAACGGCGCTACTGGTGAGACACTTCCAGTCCTGGCAATCCGATCTCCGGTATTTTGTGCCCGATTCCCCGGACGGGGCATGGATCTTGAGCAAAATCCAGGGCATTGATCCGAACTTCAAGCGGAGCCAACTGGCGCCGCTGTTTGGGGCCTCGAAGATCGCCAGCTACAAATTCTCAGCCGAGGATACGCCATGCCCGTATTTCGCACGGCGTCTGGCAACCATTTTTGCCCGCGAACTTGAGCGCGGCCCGGAAATTTACTGGCATTTGCGCGAGTGCGTGGAAGACGAAGTAGAAGCTCGCGGGCTGGACCTGACGGAGTTCTGGAAAGATGGCAAATGGCACAAATGATCTGGATACCAAGCAGGGGCAGAAGGCCAGCGTAATGCTGGCCGGCCAGTCGTCCGAGGATGACCAGGCGCTGATAGAGGCACCGCCCTCAATGGACTGGTACGACAACCGCGACAGGGAAGCCGAACACGCCATCCCCGCCGAATGGGAGGCCGGCCAGCAAATCACACTGGACGGCCTGACCCCGGGTGAATTGGCCCAGGAAGATCGTCGCCTGTACTGCCAACAAATCCTCGGCAACCTGTCTGCTACGTTCCGGGCGCTGCGCGAACAAGCGCAGATCGCGCGCGTTCGCCTGTGGTCGGATGGTCAGAATGACCTTCCGGCCATGATGGAAACGCCGAAGGCGGAAACGGCCGAGCAGGCCCGACTCCACGCGATTGAGGCGGTGTCGAACTGGTACTACCGCGAAGGGCAGGGCGAGAAAGAGACCGTCGCTTATATCGGCGCTATCAGCGCCAGCCCCCACACGCTCAATGCCTTGTATGAGCTGAACCGCTTGAAGAAGCAGTTTAGCGAAGGGCTGGCAGAATTACGCGAGGCACTGGCCCCCGAAAGCAAAACCCGGGGAGATGTGTATGATCTGGTCGCCCACATCAATGCCAACGCGCTGCAAAACGTCACCCGCAAAGCGGCGGGCGCGCTGGTCCGCCAGCTACTCCACCCGAAACTTAATATCCGGCAGGTTGTTCGCACAATCCCGATCATCGACAGCTTTCCGTACAGCGTGCGGTGGAAGTGGATCGAATCGCCATCCACCCTCAAGATTGATCGGGTCAAATTGCTGGATCTGCTCGAAAGGAAACAGGACAACCCGGAGGCCCAGATGGACTTTCAGCGTGTGGCCGGGGTGACGGACCCTGCATTCTGTTTGCGCAAAGGGGTTAGCGTCGATCTGCGGGTATCCGTATGCCTGTCAGAGTCCGGACGACAACCATACAGTACCGGCCAGCCGGAGAAGGACAGCAAAAAGAACGATAGCCGATATGTCGATATCAAAAGTCGCTTGCCCATTATCTATCGACAGGCACCCAAGGGACATTATCGAAGTGAGCCCAAACTGGCAGTGGTTCCGACGAATGCTCCGACACGCACCCGAAAGAAGCGCGTTGAAGATGAACCCTTCCTGGCAACCATGGCGGTACATCGATACATCCAGGTGAAGCCGTAGAAAACGGAGACTGAGCAGGCAATCGACCGTTTGTAGCCTCGCATCGTGTCAGGCCGGGATCTGCTCGCCCATCCGCATGAGATGCTGGTGCAATTCGCCAGAGGTAAGGGTGAGCGGCAATGCCCCCAGAGCGTGAACGGCGAATAGGTCAGGAGAGGGCGCCAGAGCGTCGTAGGCCTCCCCATCGTCACGCCGGAGGTGATCGCGCCGCTCCAGATATCGAACATGCCACTGCGCATCCTCGACACACAATAGAGTCAGCCAGCCGGAGTCCACAGGGCAGATAAGCGTTGCTGGCGCCTGCAGATTAGGGTCGGTAGCCGCATCCAGGACATCCTTCAGAGAGGCACAGTAATCGTACCGGGGAACCAGTGCCGGGGCATCGTATTCTCCCTGCAGATGACGATCACAGGAAACTATATCCGGGTACGCCAGCCGGGCAACGACCCGGGGGTTGACGGGCATTTTGGCGCACCCTGGAAACCCACGCCACAACTCTGTGGACCCGTGATAAAAAACACCCTGGTCACCGAATGGGCCCAATACTGCCTCCCAATAGGCGGGCAAGCAAAACGGTTCACGCTTTGCGGGCAACTTGAGGGTATGGGTAGACGCCCATTGAGAGAACGCCGACGCAACTAATTCCGCACGCTCACCAATAGACAAGGCAAGCTCAGCCGGCCGACCCTGGGCAACGACCGAGTGGGCCTGTCGTGTTTGTGCCTCATAGAGCAGCGCCAGATCCCGGCCCAACGAAACAATGTCGCTACGGCGTATTGGGAAGGATTGCCGCTTATAGCGAGACAGAATAGGTGAAAGCCACGTTTCGGAGGGGTCACGATGCCGGGCAATCAGGGCCTGAAGCTCGTGTGTCACCTGCTCATCGGGTAGACGATAAGCTGCCGCCGTGACTGGATCGGCCGGTGACACGGATGGCCCGTGCCGGTAAAGCCACTCCCGCAGGGTTGTGTGCTGGACGGTGGTTGGCAAGGTACGCTGAAGACAAATAAGGTATCGCATAACCCTGACCAAGCCGATCCGGTGCGCTCGTCGGCTGTACGGCACGAGTGCATCGGACGGCACCCCTGCCTCATGCTCCACGACCCACTGCCGTTGACGAAGGTCTGTGAGCACTGGTGCATCAATCATGACTGCCCGCCAACTTCTGGCAGTTACCTGATCGACATAGAAGGAGTCCAAGCCACGCGCCGCCAGATCGGCCAACGGCAGCAATGAATCGCCAATGCGAACCAGATCATCGCTGGTTGTTGTCGTATTCAATTGGCGATACATCGACAATACCGCATTAAAGAAGGCAGGGCCGAGAAAAGGGACAGCCAAAGACATAGGGGGGTACGCCTGACACTTAAAGGTGGATGGCACGCTACGCAGAGCGCATGTGAGCGCGCGAGGCAGGCAAACCCAGCGGAAGCTGAGTCGGTGCCGGCGCGGATTCAACGCCGTCCAGTGGCAAGGTCATCTGTAAGTGAGAGGCCAGGGCTCGATAGGCTTGTAGCCGATAGGCATCACGGACACTCAGGGCATGAAGTCTGGCAAGCTGATTGGCCATGGCCATGAACGCGGAAGCGTCATTGCCGGTTAGCGACAAATACACTTTTGCCTGGTCATATACCCGAATTGCATGGGTTGGCAAAGAGATCGCTTCCACCTCGAATCCCTGGCGTCGAAATGCCTGGATTTTCGAGCGCACGATATTGCGTGAAGTCATGAAACAACCTTATGGCATGCGCAAACACAGAGAGTAAAACGATGACCGACTAATCAATTGTTGTGTCACCCAAAGTGAACAACAAACATGCAAACCCGGAAAATCATCGCATGACCTAGTATAGTGCGGAGTATAACCGTTTTACTCTGAAATCAACAGGAGTGTGAGTCATGGCCGGGGAAGCACGCGATTGGGACATGGTGAGCCAGTTACTGAACGAGGAAGCTGACCGGAAAGAGCGTGAAGGTGGCGAGTCTGCCCCGGATGAACAAAACGGCACGTCAGAGTGGCCGGATAGCTACACCACAAAAACCTACAACGTGCCCGATTTTCGCGCTGATACCGCACTCAAGCACCTCAATGCTTTAAGCATCAAGGCGGTAAAACTGGGCATGCCGGCGTTTGAAGTAGAGAGCGGCGAGCCTTTTTTGACGCCTGCAGATGGCACCTGGGGCATCGAGAAGGGCAAGGTGCGAATGATCCCCTTCACAGTGACCGGGGGCCCGCCGATGATCGAAGGGTGGCGTTTCCTGGCCAAAATTGACCACGATGACCAGATGAACATCGTCCAGGGCTTCGGGGTAGATGAGACAGTCGAAAAGGAACCGGGCTTTCTCAAGCATCTGCAGTCGTGCGAACCGAACTGCGAGCACTGCAACCTCAAGCGCAATCGCAACACCACGTTCATCTTTCAAAGCGTCGATGACCCTGCCGAGCGCATTCAGGTGGGCTCGACCTGCGTTGACGATTTTTCCGGACACAACTCGCCCGATCAGGTGATCAGCCTGGCCACACGCTGGCTTGAGGTAATCCGTGATTATTTCGATCCCGACGATGACGGGTTCGACAAGCCCAGCCGCGGCCAGATGCATTTCGAGGTGGAGGATGTGCTGGCGGCGGGGGCTGCGATTGTTCGTGAACACGGTCACTGGGTCAGCCGTGACAGCGCGGACCTAGATGGTAGTAGCGCAGTCTGGGTGCAGCAGTTGATCCTGGACTCCAAATCGTTCAGCGAAGTTGTCAAACCCTGCGATGAGCAGGAAGCCGCCGACATTTTGGCCTGGCTTCGCAGCGATGCGTTTGACGACAAAGGTAACAGCTATCTGGGGAACCTGAAGGCCATGGCCATTCGGGAAGCCGTGCCTTTTAAATACACCGGGTTCCTGGCCTCGGGTGTTGCGACCTGGCACCGAGAGCAAGGGTACCGGCAAAAACAGGCGGAGAAGCCCCAGGCCAACATGAAGCTCGGTGAGCCGGGAGAGAAAATCACCCTGGATGCGACCGTCGAAAAGGTGATCTTCATCGACAACCAATTTGGCGGTAGCGATCTGAACATTTTGCGAGACAACGATACCGGCGCCAAGCTGGTGTGGTTTAATTCCGGTCGGCGTACCATGGACGAAGGGGACAGCTACCACATTACCGGCACCGTCAAAGGGCACGAGCAACGGGACGATCTGTGGCAAACCAAGCTGACCCGGGTAAACAGCCCGGAAGCCATGCTGGCCAAGCAGCTTAAAGACAAGCCGGAAAACACCAAGGCGATCCAGAAAAAGATCAAAGCCACCCACCACATCAATGCCCGGGACGGCCGGGGAGACACACCCTTATTGATTGCCTCGTATTACCATCAGAACACCATGAAGGGCCGGGAGGTCATTGACGCACTTCTGGACGCCGGCGCTGACTACACCATTGAGTCGAACTACAGCATGACGCCGTTTGATCACTGGGTAGTTGCTGGAGACGTGGACTTGATTGAGCGGGCACTTACTGAGCACCCTGAATTGGCGAAAGGGTGGACGGAAGACGACCTGGCGAAAGAAATTCACCTGACCGATGACGACAGAGTGACGGTCGCAGCCCTATTGGCGAAGGCTAAAACAGCCGCAACAGCCGAGCATGACCAACCGCGAGCACAGAATCAGCAGCCCCGTCACGACCAGGAACAATACCCAGCGCCTAAGCAATCGTCTAGCAATGATGCGGCACACGACTTGGGGCTGGACGATGATGAGGAAGACCTGGCGGGCATTCGCCTGGGGTAACCACGTCAACGGACATTCCGGGCCAGCACCTGGCATGTAACTATTTCTTTGCGGCTTCGCATGATCTACTATGGGAGCGATGTTTGCCATTTGGATCATGCGAGGCATTATATGAATGATTGTACACCCAACCCGTTGGTAAATGACGCCAAGGACGCCGCGTTTTCTGCCGACATCTTCAAAACCCGCCAGCCACAACCTTCAAGCCCACGCCCAAAACCGCTATCGATGGACAGCGAACGCGGCCTGGGACAAATGTTGGCCAACGAAAACAAACTGGATTTCGTACCTGGCTTGCCAAACTGCGTGGATATAGCCAGCACTCTTGAGCGATTGCACAAGTACACTAGCGTGTACCAGGACGCTGCCAAAAACACAAAGCTCTCAAAAAAGAGTCGTCGGAACCGAGAGGAATTGGTCTTCCGGTGTTTTGCCAACCCAGTACCCACCCGGCAGATGCTGGAACTCAATCAGAAGCAACTCGTGAGCTTGTCGGCCATTTCCACACGTAAACATCGTTTGATGGTGCTGGGAGATCTGGTAAAGAAAGGGACAGTGGAACATCAGCCCGAAATGCAGTGGATCAACCATTTTGCCAGGTCTGCCAAGTTGTCCACGGTGAAGTTCGAGATCGACGACACCATGACCTCACGACGCCATTTCTGGCCAAGCGTGATGGAGAAAGCCGACAAGCACCCGATGGCGCTGGCGGCGTGGATCGTACCCAGATCCGGCGATGAGTGGATGACCGCTCAAGTGTTGATTAGCCGGGTGATTGAACATGAGATCCTGCCACGGGCGTACAGCGAGGTCATTGAGGATGGCCCCCTGGCCAGAGAGGCGGCTGCCTGTGTTTTTGGTGTTGCCAGCCTGAGCGGTACCCGGTATTTGCTGGACTGGATCTACGCTCACAATAAGGACGCCTTTTACAAGCATTACAATGGACTGGTATTTGCCAACTGTTACGAATGGATACAGCGGCAACGCTACAAGGCCCGGGCCTACGCAGATACAGAGTCCATCCAGGCTGTGCTGGCCGCCGAGTCATCACGACCTGTGGAGTGGTACGAGCCACCGACGCCAAACGTCACCGATGAGGAATTTACCGAATGGCTGGAGGCCATTAAGGTCATCGGCAACGCGGAGTACAACAGTGCGTTGGTAACCGGAGAAATCGACCGACTCAAAGGGGCGGGTGCAACGATTGAAGACCGGGACGCGATGCTGGCGGAAATGGCGATGACAGGCCCGATGTTGGAGGAAGTGGCAGAAAATCTGCGGAGCGTGGCGGCAACGGCGACCCGCCTAAGTAGCGAGGCAATCCCCCGCCATTTCAGCCGCGCCTTTGATTCGCTGGCGGAGTGCCAGGCCATTCTGCAATCCACGTTCCATGAAGGCGATGATCACCAGGCCCTTGACGCCACCAAGGCCGATGATCTGATTGCCGCGATGACCCGGCGACTGGCGAAGGACGCAGAAACCCCGGAAGCGCCATTGGATGCCGACCAACTCGCAGATCTTCTTACTGCCTGTGGCGATCTCAAGATTGCCACTGATGATCTGGTGGCGGCCCGCGAAACCATTGAGGATGAACTGAAGGACCTCGTTGGTGACCCCATCGGCAATCGTGAGGGAATCCAGGCCTGTTACAACCGGCTTAGCGAACTGGACCCCAAGCCAACCCTGGACGACCTGGAAAGGCTGTGGGAGCGTCTTATGGCGGTCGTTTCGCACTATGCGGAAAGCAAGCGTGAGACTCACCAAGCAGACGCTACAACCACACACGATGATGACCCGCTGAGCGAAGTAACGGCAGAACTAGATAGCGCCCGTGAACAGATTGAGGCATTGGAAAAGGAGCTCGCAAGCCTCAATCAACGATTCGTCGCGCTCGAAGCGCAAAAGGACACGCTGACCCACCGGCTGGCGGACAAGACTGAAAAATTATCAGGCGATTTGACTACAGAGGTCCGCGACCTCACTCAGAAGATGCTGGCCAGGCACAACCTGCTCACCACAGAGCAGTGCTTAAAACTGCTCAAGGCGTTGTACCCGGAGGTGGAGATTCTGCCGTCTGCCTGGGAGTCAGCGCTTGAATCGGCCGCATTCAAACCCACTGATCGGTTGTGGGGGCTACTGAACACGCTGGCCACCACCTATCTGAATGACCTGAACAATGGCATCCCGGACTGTGAAGCTCGTAAGCGGTTCCCGGGGCAAACCTACGCAGCAAATGAGAGCGAAACCACCGCGAGCAACAAGCGTGCCCGGGCCGCCCGGGAGTTCACCTACCAAGGAGAAAAGCACGTATTTGAAAAACACCTGCGGATCGGCGTGGCCGACGACCGGACTCGAACCATCCGCGTTCATTTTGAGATTTTTGAGGGTCGCCTAGTGATTGCCTTTTGCGGCCAGCATTGCATCCTCAACTGACAACCGGGCGCTGAGCGCCCCATGGAGTAGAGCCATGAGCACGTACATCACACAAGTAGCCTGCCCCGGATGCGGCAAGGATCTGGTGGAGGCCAAGGGATTGCCGCATGGTCTGGATGTAGACCCGGAGACGGCCAACGATATTGACGATGCGGTGGAAGAAGGCGAAGGCCGCGTCACGTTGACGCCGGACGAAGTGCGGCGCAATGAGTGGAATTTCACGGACGATGAGATTCGGGATGCCAAACAGCAAGGTGGGCATCAGCTCAACATCTGGGTGCCAGAATGTAATCTCTGTGGCACCGATCAGGACTCTAAAGACACCGACGACTGATTAATAGACCCGGGTGACCCTCATCGGCGGTTACCCGGTCTTCAACACCCCCCTAAAATAACGCGAACATAAATGACCAGTTGCGCATGAAAACCCTCTCAATCGCTATTTCTGCAGTGCTTGCAGCATCTCTGGCGGGATGCATGGAGTGGGACAATACCGACGCAGAAGACGACCAGAACACGATTTCAGATTCATCGAAGTCATTAATCTACGGGTACACGTCCGTTGCGAATCACCCATCGTGTCAGTCAAGTGGCCTCAATGTTTCAGCGCGATCGACGGACAAGGATCGCGCTGAAACATTGATGTCACTTGGATCGGCGTCTTCGATCATCCAATTACAGTAACAAGGCAGCAGGGGGGGGGCTACTGCAAGTCCTCCTGCTTTCGGACAATCCGCCAGCGTCGTCCGTTCATATCCAGCCAGGCTTCACGCCCGATAACCACGATAGCGCAGATCAGCAACACCCCCCGGGCGACAGGTGGCATGTCGGCACTGAAAAAACCGCCCACCAGGACGATAGCCAGACCTATCAGGCCATTCAAAATACCGTGAACCATTTTTGCTCCCAAAAGTATGCACCTGTCGCCCCATGCGACAGCGGGTGTGCCATACTGCCGTAATTGTTTGTGATCACATAATCTAACATACGCATGATCTCGAATAAGGAATACGCCCGAGAGATTGCACCCATTCAGTACGGCAATGGAATGAGGTTACATGCGCTTGAACCCTCCGCCGACTCATTCAGAGAATTGAGTCGCGGATTCTGATCACTCTC
>ERZ1673960.43-NODE-43-length-46887-cov-672.324351_pt1 | contig 46887 bp, 51 predicted proteins | sample MGYA00580190_ERZ1673960 | MGnify/ENA primary metagenome ERZ1673960 (study PRJEB41334, sample SAMN05608106) | rock metagenome | biome: terrestrial subsurface; feature: shale formation; material: shale | place: USA: Pennsylvania ...
ATGGTGGCGATCTTACCACCTACGTTGGTGTCCGGAATCATTGAACCACTACAAAATGAAAACAAAGGCTTGTTGACCTACAAGGAAGAGCTTGGCGATAAGAAAGGTAACTTAGTTGCGACTTTACAGTATGCTCCCCAGATAGGCGTGTTTCCAGAAGAAGAATATATTATGGAGATTTAATTATGTTTAAATATCTTTTTTTGTTGCTTTTATTAATTTTCATGCCGATCACATCTGCAGAGCTTTTATTTGAGGGTGAGAATGTGGTCGATATTTTTCATGCGCAGAATTTTAAAGAAAACCTTATTAAAGCGAAAAATGGAGATGCTCGTGCTCAGTATCTAGTTGGAGCTGCCTACCTTCACGGTTTAGATGATGCGCAGGTACAGGTTGATCCTGATAAAGGAGTATTTTGGCTAAAAAAGGCAGGTGAGCAGGGGGCGGCAGAAGCTTATGATGACTTAGCCCTATCATACCGAGAAGGGCTTGGTGTCGAACAGGATGCAGATAAATGGCAAGAGTATTTAGCGAAAGCAGCAGAGCTCGGGAAGTTAGATGCTCTTTCAGAGATTGCAGCTCTTTATCGGGACGGTAATCCCAAAATGGGGGTTGAGAAAAGTGAAAAAAAGTATATTTACTGGCTGAGAAAAGAGGCAGAGGCCGGTTCTGTTACGTCAACATATAATTTGTCCAGAAGGTACCGTCTAGGTCTGGGGGTAGAAAAAGACCTAAAGAAAGCTTTGGAATGGATAATGCGGGGAGTTCAAAGGAATGATGGAATGGCTAAAGCCTATGCTGCAGAGTTTTTCGAAAATGGGCTTGGTACTGAAAAGGACTTGGTAAAAGCCTACATGTTGTATGACCTGAGTACTGGTATAGGCCGGGAAGCAAAACAGGAGCTAGCCAAGGAAATGACTGATGAGCAGATTAAAGAGGCGATTGCCCGCTCTTGGCAGTGGCAGATGGAACGAGGTGTTGTTCACCCTTCCTCCGATGGCTACAGATATCGGTAACCTCTTCAGGAATCTGATTGATTCAGAGATTAGCGTGAGAGCAGCTTCAGCAATGAGCAAAAAACCGGGCGGCCAAGCTGCCCGGTTCTTCGTTTAACGGGCGGGGCACCCAATACCTTAACATTGGCAATGGCTTGAGAGTGGAAAGCGACTTCCCGCCCTTCGTACCCCAAGCTAGAGGCAGGAAAAGCGAGAGTCGTACTCCAATCCCTAAGAAGCCCGACGCCGGAACAACGGCAAGTCGGTATCCCCAGCCGCCTGATACGTCTGGCTGAAGAAATCCAGATACCGCGCCGCTTCGGAAGCGTCCTTATCCGGACGCAGCACGAACGTGCTGAAGCCACAACGCTTCATGAACTGAAGCTGATCCAGCAACACATCACCGATCGCCCGCAGATCGCCCTCAAAGCCAAAACGCTCCCGCAGCAGCCGGGCAATGCTGTAACCACGGCCATCCACAAAGCGTGGGAAGTTCACCGCAATCAGCGGCACCTCGTTCACCTTGCCTTCCAGGATCTCCGGCTCATCGTGGCTGTCGAACCACACGCCAATATCGTCACGGTTGGCAAAAGTGGCCTCGTTTTCCAGCCACAGATCCGCCGGCACCAGCGCAGGCTTGTCATCCGGCAGGGTCAGGGTTTCCCCTTCCTCGGGGCGGGGCACCACAACCCAGTCATCCTGGCGCAATGCGCCCTCAGCAGTAATTACCTCAGGCATAAACCCGCTCCTTGAATGGCTTGATACCAATCCGGCGATAGGTATCCAGGAAAGTCTCTTCGCTGGTACGTTGCTCAACGTACACATTCACAATGTTCGAGATTACATCCGGCACTTCCTCGCGGGCGAAAGACGGCCCCAGGATCTTGCCGATCTGTGCATCGTGGTGGGACGAGCCGCCCAGACTGATCTGGTAGAACTCATCGCCCTTCTTGTCCACGCCCAGCACACCGATGTTGCCCACGTGGTGGTGACCACAGGCGTTCATGCAGCCGGAAATGTTCAGGTCGATCTCGCCCAGATCGTACAGGTAATCCATGTCGTCAAAGCGACGCTGGATGGCCTCGGCCACGGGGATCGACTTGGCGTTCGCCAGGTTGCAGTAGTCACCGCCCGGGCAGCAGATAATGTCGTTCAGCGTGTGCAGGTTCGCGGTAGCGAAGCCCATGGGCTTGATGGTTTGCCACAGCTCCAGCAGGCGATCCTGGCGCACATCCGCCAACACCACGTTCTGGTGGTGGGTGACCCGCGCTTCGCCAAAGCTGAACTCGTCGGCCAGGTCCGCAATCTGTTCGAGCTGCTCGTCGCTCACATCGCCCGGCGGCGTGCCGGTCTGCTTGAGCGTGAGGGTGACGATGGCATAACCCGGCTTCTTGTGGGTGTCCACGTTATGGGCCAGCCACTGGTCAAAGTCCCGGTTCTCGAAACGCTGGCTGGCCAACAGGTCGGTGGCGTTGTCCAGTGCCTCGTACGCCGGCTCGGTGAAGAAGCCCTTGATGTGCTCAATGGCTTCCGGGGTCAGCCGGGTAGGGGAATCCTTGATGTGGGCCCACTCGGCTTCCACCTTCTCGGCAAAGCCTTCCGGGGTCAGCGCCTTCACCAGAATCTTGATGCGTGCCTTGAACTTGTTGTCCCGGCGACCGTAGCGGTTATACACCCGTAGCACGGCTTCCAGGTAAGTCAGCAGGTCCAGCTCCGGCAGGAAGTCCCGGATCACCGGGCCAACCATGGGCGTACGGCCCAGGCCGCCGCCCACGTGAACGCGGAAGCCCAGCTCGCCGGCGTCGTTGCGGACCATCTGCAGGCCAATGTCGTGCACCTGAATGGCTGCTCGGTCAGTTTTCTCGGACGCGTTCACCGCCACCTTGAACTTGCGGGGCAGGAATGCGAATTCCGGATGGAAGGTGGACCACTGGCGAATCAGCTCGCAGTAGGGACGCGGGTCTGCGATTTCATCAGACTGCACACCGGCGAACTGGTCGGTGGTGGTGTTACGGATGCAGTTGCCACTGGTCTGGTTGGCGTGCATTTCCACTTCCGCCAGTTCTTCCAGAATGTCCGGTACCTGCTCCAGTTCCGGCCAGTTAAGCTGCAGGTTCTGCCGCGTGGTGAAGTGGGCGAACCGTTTGTCGTAGTCCCGGGTTACGCGGGCCAGCCGGCGCAGCTGCTGGGAGCGCAACATGCCGTAAGGAACACAAATCCGCAGCATGGGTGCGTGGCGCTGCACGTAAAGCCCGTTTTGCAGGCGCAGCGGCAGATACTCTTCTTCTGCGAGTTCGCCGGCCAACCGGCGGCGAGTCTGGTCCCGGAATTGGGCGACTCGCTCGGCGGCCATTTTTCGATCGTGTTCGTCGTATACGTACATGGAGTCAATATCCTGCCTGTTATTACTGAATCGCAGGATACCACTCAGTTTTTATTCTCAAAATGATTATTTCAACATATGGTTATCGACTCAGACGATAAGTGAGTTGGGCGAGGATTGGACGGAAAGGCATTTACTGGCTTAACTGAAGAGCAGAAGAACAAAACCGGGAGGAGAGCCAAATGAAAAAGGGCATCCGTTCTGACAGCACGGCCGACGCCATTGCTGCCGTTCTACTGATTTTTCTGGCGGTGTCGTTTGCGGTGCTCTGGGTATCCGGCCAGTAATCGCTACTGACTGGCCAGTACCAGTTTGACAATAATAATCAGTGAAACCACAAACGTGGCGGTGAACAGCAGCCCGGCGACAATGTAGGGCACCGGGCTGTGGCTGGAGAAGTCTTCCTGCCGGCGTTTGTCGGATTGCACGCCAAAGGCGCCGGCAAGAATGCTTTGCATGATTTTGCCCACCCCGGGCTTGCGGGGCGGGATCTGGTTTTGAGCTTCCTGGTTTTTTTCGTTGTTCTCAGGGCTGCCCATGAAACCCCCTTTTGATTACTCCGCCGGGTCGTAGGCCAGGCTGGGCATCAGCCAGCGTTCCGCTTCGGCCTTCGACATGCCTTTGCGTTCAGCATAGTCCTCAACCTGGTCCACGCCAATCTTGCCCACGGCGAAATACTTCGATTCCGGATGGGCGAAGTACCAGCCGGACACCGCCGCAGTCGGGTACATGGCGAAGTGTTCGGTCAGCTGCAGACCCGTTTTCTCGGTGGCCTCCAACAGCGTGAACAAGGTGCCTTTCTCGGTGTGGTCCGGGCAGGCCGGGTAGCCCGGTGCCGGGCGAATGCCGCGATAGCGTTCCTTGATCAGGTCTTCGTTGGCCAAGTGCTCGTCGCTGGCATAGCCCCAGAATTCCTTGCGCACCCGCTCGTGCATGCACTCGGCAAAGGCCTCTGCCAGGCGGTCAGCCAGGGCCTGCACCATGATCGCGCTGTAGTCGTCGTGGGCGTCCTTGAACTCCTGGGTGAACTCGTCCACACCAATGCCAGTGGTCACGGCAAAACCGCCCACGTAATCGACTTTGCCGGAGCCTTCCGGTGCCACGAAATCCGACAGCGCCATCATGGGCTTGTTCGGTGCCTTTTCATCCTGCTGGCGCAGGTGGTGCAGGGTGGTCAGCTCTTCGGTGCAGGACTCGTCGGTGTAGACCACGATGTCATCGCCGCGACGGTTGGCCGGCCAGAAGCCGATCACGCCCTTGGCAGTAATGCGTTTCTCGTCGATCATCCGGGGCAGCAGCTTCTGGGCATCGTCGAACAGGGTGCGGGCGGCTTCACCACGCTTGGGGTCGTCGAAAATGGCCGGGTACTTGCCGGAGATGTCCCAGGAGATGAAGAACGGCGTCCAGTCGATGTAATCCAGCACTTCCTTGAGGTCATAGTCCTCGAACACCCGCACGCCGGTGAAGGCCGGCTTGGGCGGCTGGTAGTCTTCGAAATCGATCTCCGGTGCCCGGTTACGGGCTTCTTTCAGCGACACCAGCTTGGTGCGGTCGCCACGGTTCTTGCGACGTTCGCGGATCTCGTCGTATTCCTTCTGGGCCGCTTCCACAAAGGCCGGCTTGGCGGTCTTGCTGAGCAACTGCGAGGCCACGTTCACGCAGCGGGAGGCGTCCGACACGTACAGGGCGATGTCGTTCTTATACTGCGGCTCGATCTTCACCGCCGTGTGGGCCTTGGAGGTGGTGGCGCCGCCGATCATCAGCGGGATGTTGAAATCCAGGCGCTGCATTTCACGGGCCACATGCACCATTTCATCCAGCGACGGGGTAATCAGCCCGCTCAGGCCGATGATATCGACGTTTTCTTCCTTCGCTTTTTCCAGAATCTTGTCGCAGGGCACCATCACGCCCATATCGATCACTTCGTAGTTGTTGCACTGCAGCACCACGCCCACGATGTTCTTGCCGATGTCGTGCACATCGCCTTTCACCGTGGCCATGAGGATCTTGCCCTTGGCCTGCTGGCCCTCGGATTTTTCCGCCTCGATGTAGGGAATCAGGTGCGCGACGGCCTGCTTCATTACCCGGGCACTTTTCACCACCTGGGGTAGGAACATCTTGCCGTCGCCGAACAGGTCGCCCACCACGTTCATGCCGGCCATCAGCGGGCCTTCGATCACCTCAATGGGGTGTTCTGCGTTTTGTCGGCAGGCTTCGGTGTCATCAATGATGTAGCTGGTAATGCCCTTGACCAGCGCGTGCTCCAGGCGCTTTTCCACCGGCCATTCGCGCCACGCCAGGTCTTCTTCTTTGGCCTGGCCGCCTTTGCCCTTGAACTTTTCGGCCGCCTCCAGCAGGCGGTCGGTGGAATCGTCGCGGCGGTTGAGCACCACGTCTTCCACCAGTTCTTTCAGGTCTGGCTCGATTTCATCGTAAATCACCAGTTGGCCGGGGTTCACGATGCCCATGTTCATGCCGGCCTTGATGGCGTGGTACAGGAACACCGAGTGGATGGCCTCGCGCACCGCGTCGTTGCCCCGGAAGGAGAAGGACACGTTGCTCACGCCGCCGGAAATGGACGCGTGCGGGCAGTGCTCACGAATCCAGCGCGTGGCGTTGATGAAGTCCACCGCGTAGTTGTTGTGCTCCTCGATGCCGGTGGCAATGGCAAAGATGTTCGGGTCAAAAATGATGTCGGCCGGGTTGAAGCCGATGCCCACCAGCACATCGTAGGAGCGCTTACAGATTTCGGTCTTGCGCTCGAAGGTGTCGGCCTGGCCGTCTTCGTCAAAGGCCATCACCACCACGGCGGCGCCGTAGCGCATGCAGTCTTTCGCGCGCTTGATGAACTCTTCCTCGCCTTCTTTCAGGCTGATGGAGTTCACCACCGCCTTGCCCTGGATGCAGCGCAGGCCTGCTTCGATCACGTCCCACTTGGACGAGTCGATCATGATCGGCACTCGGGAGATGTCCGGCTCCGAGGCCACCAGGTTCAGGAAGGTGACCATGACGTCTTTCGACTCCAACATGCCTTCGTCCATGTTGATGTCGATGATCTGGGCGCCGTTTTCCACCTGGTCCCGGGCCACACTCAGGGCCTCTTCGTACTGCTCCTCCTTGATCAGGCGCAGGAAGCGCTTGGAGCCGGTGACGTTGGTGCGCTCACCCACGTTGATGAACAGGGTGTTCTCGTCACCGGTGAACGGCTCCAGGCCGGAGAGACGCAAGGCCTTCGGGCGCTCGGGAATCTGGCGCGGCGGGTACTTGGAAACCGCCTTGGCAATCGCTTCGATGTGATCCGGGCGGGAGCCACAGCAGCCGCCGATGATGTTCAGGAAGCCATCGCGGGCAAAGCCTTCGATGATCTCAGCCATTTCTTCTGGCGTCTGGTCGTATTCACCGAATTCGTTGGGCAGGCCGGCGTTCGGGTGCGCCGAGACGTAGGTTTCCGCTTTATTGGCCAGCTCTTCCACGTAGGGGCGCAGGGCATCGGCGCCCAGGGCGCAGTTCAGGCCGATGGAAATCGGCTTGGCGTGGGCTACGGAATTGTAGAAAGCCTCGGTGGTCTGGCCGGACAGGGTGCGGCCGGAAGCATCGGTAATGGTGCCGGAAATCATGATCGGCAGCTCGATGCCGCTGTCTTCGAAGAACTGCTGGGTGGCGTAGATGGCCGCCTTGGCGTTCAGGGTGTCGAAAATGGTTTCCAGCAGGATCAGGTCCGCGCCGCCTTCAACCAGACCGGACACGGCTTCGTAATAGTTATCGACCAGGGTCTGGAAATCCACGTTCCGGTAGCCGGGGTTGTTCACATCCGGCGAAATGGACGCGGTGCGGGAAGTCGGGCCCACGGCACCGGCCACGAAGCGGGGCTTTTCCGGATTCTTTGCGGTAAACTCGTCGGCAATGTCGCGAGCGAGTTTTGCCGAAGCCACGTTCAGCTCCCGGGCGATGCTCTCAAGGCCGTAATCCGCCTGGGACAGCTGCGTGGAGTTAAAGGTGTTGGTCTCGATGATGTCCGCGCCCGCATCCAGGTAATCGGCGTGGATGTTTTTCATCAGCGCCGGCTGGGTGAGGTTCAGCAGGTCGTTGTTGCCCTGGACTTCCTGGTCGTAGTCCTTGAACCGCTCGCCCCGGAACGCGCTTTCTTCCAGTTTCAGGTTCTGGATCATCGTGCCCATGCCCCCATCAAGAATGACAATGCGTTCCTTGAGGGCTTGCTTGAGCTGTTCCAGACGGGCGTTGCGATCGGTCATAGAATTCTTCCGGGTATCGTGTGTAACGGCATATCTAATGATAATGGCGCGGAATCATAGCAAAAAAGCGGGAAATACGTGCAATTGATTATCCCATTTAATCCCGACTATTTTACTTGGTCTTTTAAGTTACCGCGAACTCTCTTAAAATGAACATATACATTCGATAACAGGTAGGAAGCATGGCTTTGGTAACCGTCACAGATTCAGCAAGAGACTACCTTGCTCAACTTATTGAAAAGCAGGACGTTGAAGGCATGGGCGTGCGCGTTTTCGTGACCCAGCCCGGCACCCGCAACGCGGAGACCTGCCTGGCGTACTGCCCGCCCAACGAGATTGTACCGACGGACGAGCAGATCGACCTGGAGAAGTTCACGCTGTACCTGGACCACAACTCGGTCCCGTTCCTGGAAGACGCCTACGTGGACTATTCCAAGGACCAGATGGGCGGACAGCTGACCATCAAGGCCCCCAACGCCAAGGTGCCGCAAGTGGCCGACGACGCGCCGCTGCCGGACCGCGTGAACTACGTGCTGGCCTCTGAGATCAATCCGAACCTGGCCGCTCACGGTGGTGACGTTCAGTTGGTGGACATCGTGGATGAGTCTGTTGCCGTGCTGCGTTTTGGCGGTGGCTGCCAGGGTTGCTCCGCTGTGAGCCTGACCCTGAAGCAGGGCGTTGAGAAAACCCTGAAGGAAGTGGTACCGGAAATCACTGAAGTGCGGGACGTGACCGACCACTCCTACACCGAGAACGCCTACTACCAGTAAGATTTATCGACACTGGTAAGCAAAAGCCCGCAGAGAGTTTGTCGCTCATGCGGGCTTTTTTGTGGGCTTGCGATGCTGGCCGGTTTACAGGCAGTTGGTCGGCCGGGGCATCCCGGCAATCCGGCAGGCGGTTTTCGCCGGTGTGCCGGGAAACAGCTGCATCAGGTAGATGCTGTTGCCTTTCTCCTCACCGAAACGCTCCTTGACCGCTTTCACGAACAACCGGTTCGAAGGCGGCGACATTTCATGTTCCTGATAAAATTCCCTCAGGAACTCGATGATTTCCCAATGATTTTTATCCAGTTCAATGTCGGATTCACCGGCAATCACCCGGGCCACCTCCGGCGTCCAGGCGCTGGCGTCTTCCAGAAAACCTTCGTTGTTGCGTTGTGGCATAGCTGAATCGGTCATGGGTCACCAACTGATAATGCGTGGGTGTTGTTCGGTCAAACGGACCAGCTCGGCGTAGTCGATGGCTTGGGCAGCAAAGGTTTCTTCCAGACCGCGGGCCGAGAGATCCGCTGAGACAGCCAGAGTACCTTCGGGGAGCTCGCTCTGCCGGGCCGGCAGCGCCAGTACGGCGTTTTCCGAAAGCACCAGCACATCGCCCGGGGATAATGCGCCCAGGCAGGCTGCAAACCGGGAGTGCTCCGGGGCCTTGTTCAGAATGTGCAGGGTTGGAGTCTGTACGGGAGTGCTGGTCATATTCATTCCTCAGCCTGCGAAAGCCACCTGCTCGTACCCGGCCATGGCCGCTTTTGTGTCCTCGACGGTTACCACGCCGGCGAGCGTATTGGCGTCTGTCAGCCCATAGCGCTGGCAGTCGCTGGAGCTGGCCATGATCGTCTCCACGCCAAAGATGGGCGCGGCCGAGAGGTTCTTCTCCAGGGACTTCTGGCCAATGCCCTCGGGAGCCTGCTGTTGGTGCAGCCAGTTCACGCCGGCGCCGATAAAGAGCAGGGCGGCGGGCTGGTCAAACGCGGCCAGGGACAACGTCATGTCCAAGGCCTCACGGCCGGCCCAAGAGCCGTAGGGGGCCTGATCCACCACAATTAATGTGCTCATGCTCAAACGCTCCCGTGAAAATAGAGGACGCGGTCAGAGTTCATGGTGCTTTCCACCCATTCACCCAGCCCGGCAATTTCAAACGGCGCACGCAGGTTGCTGGCCGGCAGCTCGTAACGGGCCTGCTCCGCCTCATTCACCAGGCCACGGCGCAGTGCCGAGGCCACGCAGGCAACGGCCGGAATGGAATGTTCGGCCAGAAATTCCGACCACTCCCGCGGCCAGTTGCGCTCATCCGAGGGTGGGGTGCTCAACGCGGACGCCAGGTGGATGCCTTCACCGTAAAGAAAGACCCGGTCGATCCGGTGGTTGGCCTGTATCAGTTCACGGGCAACCGCCAGCGCGCTCTGGGGCGCCTGGGAGGCCCAGGGGGCTCCGGTAATCACCAACGTGTAGGAAAGGGTGGTCGACATGAGTTCGGTTCGTGTCCGGTGGGGTGTCGGTTATGGAGTCTACCTAAAGCAGAAACCCCGGCAAAGGCCGGGGTTTCGTGGGTCAGGGTTGTAAGGCCCTGATTAATCCTCGCCGCTGAACGCAGCCAGCAGGTGCAGCAGGCTCACGAACAGGTTGTAGATGGACACATACAGGCCCACCGTGGCGATGATGTAGTTACGCTCGCCGCCCTTGATGATCTGGCTGGTTTCAAACAGGATCATGATTGAGGCGAAGATGGTGAAGCCGGCAGACACCGCCAGGTGCAGTACGGAGCTTTCCATAATGAACGCCAGCACCATGGCACCAATCAGCACGAATGCGCCAGCGGTCAGGAAGCTGGACATAAAGCTGAAGTCTTTCTTGGTGATGATGGCAGTGGCAGACAGACCCACAAAGGCCACGGCGGTCAGTGTGAGCGCCTGGGCGACAATCTGGGACGCGCCGGCAGCCACGAAGGCACCGATGATCGGGCCCAGGGTGTAACCCATGAAGCCGGTCAGGGCGAACGTGGTTACGATGCCCCATACGCTGTTCTTCAGCTTATAGGTGGCAAACAGCAGGCCGAGGTAGCCCACGATGGTAATAATGAAACCGGGATGGCTTCCGTTCATGTTCAGGAACGCCGTCAAAGCAGAGAATGCGAGCGTCATGCCCAGCAGCAGGTAAGTGCTGCGCAGGACCTTCATCGCGTCATCGCTGATGCCGGCGCGCGCCGTTTCACCGGCTGACGAATACGTCGCCTGGTTGTTCTGAACGCCGAAACGTTTGTCTTCCATTATTCTCTCCGCTTAATGAAACTGAGTGCTGTTACTAATCATAATGTCGAACGCGTGACTTTCAATCATTTACGACAGAAAATCCAGCAATGGATTCCATTACAACGGTTTAATTTTCCACACAGGCCATCCCCGGGCACTGGAATTTCGCCAGTTTTTCCGCCGAGGCGTTGACAGCGAGAGCAGATCCGGTATCATTCTCCCCGCTGTCGCAATGACGGCCGGAGACAAGCAATTGTTTCCAATGAAAAAAGTAAGACGGTGGGCTGGCAGAGTGGCTGAATGCAGCGGTCTTGAAAACCGCCGAGGGTTAGTAGCCCTCCCGGGGTTCGAATCCCTGGCCCACCGCCATTATTCTTTTAATAACAGGCACTTAAAGTCTTTCTGATAACACCTCTGAAACCTTAAAGAAACGCCTGTATATCACCGATAATATACAGTTGTATATTATTCCCCGGTCTTCTTCCGATCCCACGGCACAATCTTGATCGCCTTTTTCGACCGCAAATAAGCCTCAGTAGTGCGCTTATCGTCGTGCAAAAGATTTGCCGTTGCATCTCCGCCGGCCTCGTCTACATCGGTTGCGTGCTTGGCTCGCAAGTCGTGCTCGGTGAATCGTTCCGACAGCTCTGCTTTCTCAAGTGCATCATTCATCACGGCCCGCCACCGGTTCTGAAATGCGCTTTCGCTGAGCGGCTTGCCTGACCTGTCGCATACCAGCGTCATGCCTTGCTTGGGGTTGCATGCCTTCAGTTCGTTGATCGCTTTCCTGAGAGCAGGAGACCACGGTATAAAGCCTTTCCGGCCAGTCTTCCGGCTTTTGATCGCTATACCGTCTTCCCGCAAGGCGTTCAGTGGCAGGGCTAGCAAGTCACCCTGGCGCAGACCGGTCATCAGCTTCACGTCCACCCAAGCCTTGATAAACGGGGTGGCTTCCTTCAGAAACTCGTCCAGCTCCCAATCTTCCACATACCGGTCCCGCGCTTTGATTTTGTGCTTTTCAACGCCCTTGACCGGGTTACGGTCCACGACGCCCCACTGCATGGCCTTGCGGAATATGTGGGAGAGCAGGGCGATTTCGTGGTTGGCTTGGGTCTTTGACGACTTGCCTCGAATGTCCAGGTACTGCTGGCAGTGCATGGTGGTCACCTCTGCCGGGTGCATCTTGTGAAAGACGGCCCGCAACTGCTTCAGCTCTTTCAGATTGTCTTTCTGGGTGCGCGGCGCTTTGCCCGGGATGACCTCCGCTTCGTACCGGTTGAACAACTTGCTCATGCCGGACTCTTCGGAAAGATTCCCCATCAGTTCGGCGTACCGCTTCAGGGCTTCTTTCTTTTCAGTGCCCAACTTAATCCACGTTTTCCGACCAGGAACGAACGCCATTAAATGCTTGGGCGTCTTGAATCGCCAGGCACCGTTCTTCCAGTGAACGTAGGTTGGCATGTCCCGGTTCAGGGTTTTCGGTTTCGGGCTCACGACGCATTCCTCAGTGCTTCAAAATTCGGTGTTGTTCCGCTGATTGTAGTTTCTTCCCGGCCGCCCAGCTTCTGCTCTACATGAGCGCGGGAAACCACCAACTCCCCGATTCCATTCTCCAGGTAGCGAATGCCGGCCGCTTCCAGCACCTGCTTTTGCTGAGTCCTCCGACTCTTTCCGGTTAGGATGGCTACCTCATCCTTTGTCAGGAACATCATGCCGCCTCCTTAAGCGTTACCCGCTTCAGCAAGTCGTCAAGAGAGATAGGTGCGCTAAGCTGATCTGTCTGGCCGGTCTTGCCGTTCAGCTTCGGCTGCAGGAAATGGATGTAGAGACTTTCCAGAATATCCAGACCTTCCTTTTCGCAGGGGATATAGCTCCAGAAGTCAAAATCTTTGCTGGCGTAGTGGGTGGTGACCCGGCTGTAAACGGAAGTTGATTGACCAACATAAACCACCTCGCCACCTTTAACGAGGAAGTACACGCCGGAAACCTTGGTATCCGTTCCCCGCTTGGCAGCCGTGACTATTTCGTTGACCGATCGAATGGATCGACCGGTGAGCGCGCGAGACTGCTCATCAAAAATAAGTTGGTGTTTGTCGCCGGCATCATGCTTATCCTGAATCGCGGCCAGAACCTCCGGAGTAATGCCGTTCTCTTCGGCCCAGCCGTTAACCTCCGACTCCAGCCAAACCGACACATTTCCCAACTTGATAGGCTGCGGGAAATCGCCGGTGCTGATTTTGTCATAAATAGCCGTCCTGCGTAATCCAACTTTTTCCATGACGGCCGGTAGTCTTAAAAATTTATCGCTCATCTTTTGCCCTCCGCTTTATCAATCCGCGCCAACCGCTCCCCGCCCATTCGCATCGGCTCGTCATAAATCACGCCCATCATTGTGTCCCAATTCCGTCGCCCATCCGGCCCCACTTCGCCGGCTGCAATGGCTCGATCCCATGCCAGCCTGTGCCGCACTACCTGATGCAGATCCCATGCAACCGAGTCGTAGCGCTTGCCGTCCTGCCGGTACAGCGATTTCAGGTAATTCTCGATATACAGCTGCTGCTGGTAATCCAGCGGCTTATCCAGCGGCAACTCCCGCAGCGCCATATCAATCTGCCCCATTTGCAAGCGGGCCAGGATCTCGCATGCGCGGCTGATTTCCTGCGCCTGCTTTTCGGTGATTGTCAGCGTGTAATCAGTCACCAGATAGCTCCTTCAGCAATTTGTGATTAGCCTCAACCTGCGCCATGTCCGCCCGGTAGCTGCGCTGCACGGATGGGTATTTCAGGCCTTCCTCGGAATACTTCACCCTGATCTCGTCCAGCAGCTCGCTGGTGGTTTGCTCCAGGGCCTCAATCAATCGACCTCGATCACTCTGCAGCTTCAGGATTTTCCGCAGCGCCCACTTGTCCAGCGGGTTAATTGCCAGCGCTTCCTGGCCTTTCACCACGTAGCTGCCGGTTTCCTGGTAGTGCAGGGCTACAAGGTTGTCTGGTTTGCGGTCAGTCATTGGAGTCTCCTGCATCCTCGGCTTCCAGTTCGTCGGCTCTGTGGTGGAGGCGCCTGGCCTCTTGCTCCAGTATCACGCGCCCATGTTCAACAGTGATTATTGAGCCATTCCACCTGGAAAAGAGCGATTTGCTGGCATCTACCGCCTCAGCCTGCTTGCGGAGGATGAAGGCTTCCCCGTTACTGCGGGAAAGCGCGTCACGGGCTTCTTTGACGATAACCAGATCACGATCAATCCTGCGATCAAGCTCACCAGGGCGGCGAGCCTCTACCTCGCTTTCAAGATCGTTTGCCAGTTCTTCGACTATTGGCTCAAGCTCAGCCACCCGCGCCTCGGCCTGCTGGAGCTGTTGGCGGAGCTCATCACGCTCAGCCTGTAAGCCAGAAACCTGTTGCTGAACTTCCATGTACGCTTCGCTACATACGGCCATTATTTGTCCTCCTGCTTGGGTGGCTCTGGACCGACGGCGAGCGGGCTCAGCTTGAAGGCCGCGGCCATGAGTGGCTGACCCGGGGCCAGACCATCGACGCTCTGATCTACTCCGGCGGCGCCCAGGGCACCAGTTTGCTGCAGTGGGGCGTGAATCCGGACGACATCGAAGACCCGCTGGCCGAGTACGAGATTGAGGCGACACTGATTGGCCGCCACGTCATCCGCGTGAAGATAAACCGCGATCCACTGGAGCGCCGGCCGTACCACAAGGCCAGCTTTCAGCCGGTGCCGGGCTCGTTCTGGGGTATCGCAATCCCGGAACTGATGGCTGACATTCAGGATATGTGCAACGCCACCGCCCGCTCCCTGGCTAACAACTTGGCAATTTCCTCCGGCCCCCAGGTAGAGGTGTACGAAGACCGCCTGGACCCGAGCGAAGACCCGACGGATATCTACCCGTGGAAAGTCTGGCGCACCAAGGATTCCAACATCACCGGCAACAACCCGGCGGTTCGCTTCTACCAGCCCAACAGCAATGCACATGAATTGCTGACGGTGTTTGAGCGGTTTGAGATCAAGGCCGACGACGCCACGAACATTCCCCGCTACGCCTACGGCAACGAGTCCGTGGGCGGGGCCGGTCAGACCGCTTCGGGCTTGTCCATGCTGATGGAAAGCGCCAACAAAGGCATCAAGGACGCCATTCGCCACATTGACTGGGGCGTAATCCGCCGTGTGATTGAAGCGCTTTGGCTGCACAACATGCAGTACAGCGACGACAAGGCCATTAAAGGCGACTGCAACGTGGTGCCGCGTGGCTCCAGTGCCATGCTGATTCGCGAGCAAACCCACCAGATGCGCACCGAGTTCCTGGCCATGACCGCCAACGAGTTCGACATGGGCATTATCGGCCAGGAAGGGCGCCGCGACCTGCTCGAAGCCGTGGCCGAGAAGCTGGACATGCCGGGCGTGATCCCCTCCGAAGAGAAAATGCAGGAGAACATGGCCCAGCAACAGCAGGCTGGCCAGGCCATGCAGCAACTGGAGCAGGCAATCAAGGAAGCGGAAGCGCAGGAGAAAGCCGCTCAGGCGCAAGAGCGCACCGCCAACGCCGCCAAGACACAGGCCGAAATGCAGGAAACGCAGGCCGATACCGAGAAAACCCGCACTCTGACCCCGCTGGAAGCGCGCAAGTTGCTTCTGGAGATCATGGGCATGATGCAGCAACCCCAGCAGGAGGTTCCCGTTGGAAGAGCAGGAATGGAAGGCCCTGGCCAGAATCGCGCGCTCCCCCGAGGGCCGCAAGGTTTTGGACTGGCTCAGCCGCAAGCAGGAGCAGGACCGCAAGCAGTTGGAGCAAACGCAGGAGCACGCCCTGTTAATGCGCCTTCAGGGTTCAATCAAAGCCCGGGGCGAGCTTATTGACGACATTGAGCAATCCCCGGACGTAGTGCGAAAGCGCTTCGACCAGTAACGCCGCCTGGTACGCCAGGCCCCACCAGAAAGCCGCTTCACCAGTGATGGGAGGCGGTTTTTTTGTGGGCGAACGCTCGGTGCCTGACTGCAGACAGGCGGCCGAACCCGTGACCCCGAATCGTGAACCCCGGCCATGCCGGCTCACTTATCAGGAGTTGATATGCCACTACCGAAGTCCGTTCAGCAGCAGGTGGACAACGCCACCGCACACTTCGAGCCCTCCGAGAACCCCGGCGAGACCCCGGCTCCGGAAGAAAGCGAGAAGCAGTCTGAAGCCACCGGCACTGAGCCGCAATCCGCAGACACCGGCAAAGAGGCTGCCGAAGACGACAAGCGCTCTCAGGAGCCTGAGCCGAAGCCTGAAGAGGCTAAGCCAGAAAGCTACTGGGAAAACCGCTTCAACGTCTTGCAAGGCAAGTACAACGCCGAGGTGCCCGCGCTGCAGCAGAAGGTCCACGACCTGGAATCCCAGGTGCAGCAACGTGACCGCCAGATCGAAGAGCTGAAAAGCGCCAAGCCCGAACCCTCCGGCGACAACAGCGGCATCCCCGATGACCAGCTGGATAAGTTCAAAGAAGAGTTTGGTGAAGACCTGGTGGATTTCGTCAAGCGCATGACCAGTCGTGACACCGGCCACAACCCGAAAGTGGATGAGTTGGAGCAGAAGGTAAACCAGTTTGAACAGGAAAAGCGCCAGAACGCGGAAGCGACCTTCTGGACCGCCCTGAAAGACCTGGTGCCGAACTACCTGACGCTTAACAACGACCCCGCTTTCCATCAGTTCCTGGCTGGGTTTGACCCGCAGACCGGTAAACAGCGCCAGCAGACGCTGGTTGAAGCGCAACAGGCACTGGACGCAGGCCAGGTAGCCGGCGTGTTCAAAGCCTTTATTGACCAGTCGCAGCCTCAAAAGCCGAGCATTCCCGAAGACCAGATTGATCCGCAAACCAGCCGGGCCACCGAGACCCCGCAGGGGCAAACCATGTGGACCCGCGCGCAGATCAGCCAGTTCTACCGGGACAAGACGCAAGGCAAATACAGCCGAGACGAGGCGCAGCGACTGGAAGCCGACATTTTCCGAGCCCAAAAGGAAGGCCGCATCCAGTAGGCCCCGGCGGGTTCCCGATTCTTTTTGAAGGAGAAATATCATGGCAGGTCCAACTCGCGACGCAAGCCATCCGGACTATTCCAGCTCCAGCTCCCCGGGTTTTATCCCGGAGGTATGGTCCGGAAAAATGGTGCAAAAGCTCTATGAGCGCACCTGTTTCGCCGAAATTGCGAACACCGATTAAATCGTGGTCGGTGTAAAATCTGGTGAATTGCTGGAACCCTGAGACGGGAATCAGCAGCCAAGCCCAAACGGACTTGGGAAGGTTCAGAGACTAGGGATGCATTTCATACCTCATGGCCTCAGTGCCACGAAATAGGTGTTGCAATGAACAAAGAAAAGCGCGGCGTGATTGTCGGAATGGCGCTTGGAGACGGACACATTCAGGTTCGTCAGAGGCTTGGTCAAGGTAAGTATCCGTATGAATCCCGATCAATGAGGGTTCTTCACGGTGAAAGCCAGAAGCTCTATGTTGAGTGGAAGGCGAGGCGCCTTGGTTGGGCTCTTGGAGGAAGGCAGGTCAATGTCACCAAGGTTAGAAATGGCCCGGGAGGCAGGTACACGGCGTACCAGTTCGGAGTTAGTCATCCGTACTTTGGCCAAGTCAAGCGCTGGCTTTACCCTGAAGGCAAAAAGCGCCTTACCGAGCAGGTTCTTGACATGTTGACGCCAGAAGCGATTGCCATTTGGTATATGGATGATGGCCACGCCAGGCGGAACACTAACAAGCACGGTCGAGTCACCTCAGTCGCCACGAACATTGCAACAATGTGCTCAGAAGAAGAAGTGGATCTGGTAATTCGGTGGTTTATTGACAACCACGGGATAACCTTCAAAAAGCGCTGCAAGAAAACGTGCAGCCCAGGCAGCCAGTTCTTCATTGAAGCGAACACCCGAGAAAGCAAAAAATTCGGGCGCTTAATAGAAGAATTTGTTCCAGATCCAATGCTTTACAAGCTGAGCCATTTATCAGACATGCATTCCCACGAGTGCCAGACACCCGTCGGCCAGTGCACTGAATGCCAAACTGTGATCTACAGCAGTAGACGCAAAGGCCTTTGCACCGCCTGTTACTCTCGCGAGTACTACAGGACAGTTCGCCGGCACGCGGATGGAAGAAAGCCTTACGGCTCCCGCAAAGGGTGAAGATATAGTCCGAACTGTCGGGAATGAAACCGGCAGAACCGAGGGATAAAGAGCCTTCGGGATAACACGCCTGTACGAAGGCGAAGTTCGCAGCCAGGGCGACACGGTGCAGATCCGCACCACCCCATCCATCGTGATCAACGATTACCAAATTGGCGGCGGCCTGAACTACGAAAAGCCGACTTCCGACAAGGTAGAGCTGCACATTGACCAGGCGAAATACTTTGCCTTTGAGGTCAATGACATCGACGCCTATCAGGCGGACATCAAGCTGATGGACAACTGGTCTGATGACGCCGGTCAGCAGATGAAGATTGCCATCGACACCCAAATCCTGGGCGATGTCTACGCCGATGTGGCCGCCGAGAACACCGGCGCTGCAGCGGGCGTGAAGTCTGGCTCCTACAACCTGGGCGAAGCCGGCGCGCCGGTGGCGATCACCAAGGCCAACATCATGGACGTAATCGTGGATTGCGGCTCCGTGCTGGACGAGCAGAACGTGCCGGACGATCAGCGCTACATCATCCTCCCCGCGTGGATGAACGGCATGCTGAAGAAGTCCGACCTGCGCGACGCCAGCGCCATGGGCGACAACGACTCCGTGTTCCGAAACGGCAAGGTTGGCCAGCTGGACCGGTTCGATGTGTACGTGTCCAACAACATGAGTGTTGTGACCGACGGCACTACCGGCAACAAAGCCACCAACGTCATGTTTGGCCACAAGAAGGCGCTGACCTTCGCCAGCCAGATGACCAACATGGAGACGCTGCCGAACCCGCAAGACTTCGGCAAGTTGATCCGAGGCCTGAACGTGTTCGGCTACGAGATGATCGACCCGAAAGCGGCCGGTCACCTGTACGCGGAGCGCGGCTAACCGCCTGACGCCGCCCTTCGGGGCGGCAACCTTTCCCTGATTGCACTAAAGGAGCTTTCCCCATGAGCGAGGAAATCCGCACCCGTATTGACGAAGCCGGCAACAAGGAAAAGCTGGAGGCGATTGGCCGAGAGCTGACCCCGCCGCTGGAGCTGGACCGCCGCAAAAACATGGACATTCTGCGCGCCGAGTTACACGCCCATCTGGACGAGCACGAGGGCGAGCCGGAGCCACAAGAGGCAGGCGACGAGCAGGGTGGTGATACCGCTGAGCCTGATCCGGCCGCAACCACAGAGCCAGCCGAAGCAGGCCCCTCTGATCACGACAGCGACCTGAAATACCAGGGAAGACTGCTGCAGAACACTCGCACCAAAGTGTTTTACCCGTACACCGCCGCGCTGGCCAAAAAGCGCAATATGCGGGAGGTGTAAAGCATGGCCGTCACCACCGTTGCCGCGATCATCAACAACGCAAAACTGGTGCTGCAGGAGGTGACGGCCGCCGGCACCCGCTGGACCAATGAAGAGTTGATTGGTTGGCTGAATGAGTTTTATCAGGCCGCTGTGCAGCTGAAACCGGATGCTTACTCGGTCAACGAAGAAAAAGCGCTGGACGCCGGCACAAAGCAAAAAATCCCGGCCTCCGGGCTTCGGTTGATCGACGTAGTGCGCAACACCGGCACCGGCAGCAACCAAATGGCCGTGATGGTCACCACCCGCAAGGCGCTGGATTCCACCCGGCGAACCTGGCATTCGGACCCGGCCAGCCAAAACATCGAGCAATACGTGTTTGATGACTTGGATCCGGCGACGTTCTACGTGTACCCGCCGGCGGCGTCCGGCGCTGCTCTGGAAATCATCTATTCCGCCGTGCTAGAGCCGCACGACAAGGCAAGCGGGCTCGACACTGTGGGCGCCGAGACGTTTAAGCTGAACGACGCCTACGCCCCGGTGGCGCTCGATTACATCCTGTATCGGGCCTACGCCAAAGACGCGGAGCATGCCGCCAACCTGAACCGTTCGCAGATGCACTACAACGCCTTCATGCAGCAGCTGTCTGGGAAGGCGCAGACCGATCAGCGCACCTCCCCCAACGCGCCTGATCTGTCATCTAACCCGCAGAGGGCCAGAGCATGACAGTCGATGATCTTGTTAATCAGGTCTTACAAGACATTCCGGAGGCGCCAATAATGACTATTCGGGAGTCATTGTCTCGAATGGCCAGAGAAATGTGCACCGAGGCTGATATATGGGTCGAGCAGGGCCTAGTGGTGGTAGCCGCAAACACCGATTACCCGCAAGTAGCCGGCATGGACGGGGAGCCGCTTCGCATACGCTGGCTCCTGCTTGGCGGTCGCCGCGTGAGGCAGTCTAATTCTACCTTTGTCCAGCACACCCCGGAAACCATCACATTTTCCAGGAAGCCCGAAGAAAGCTTGCTTGAGGGGGCGTTGGCGTGCCGGCCATCTCCAGGAGACATGCCGCCAGACGAGGTGGTGTCGCGATGGGGCGAGGTGATCGCTGACGGCGCGCGGTGGAGGCTGCTGATGATGCCTCAGAAATGGCAAAACGCCGAACTGGCCTCTTATTACAACAGGCAGTACCGACTCGGTGTAGCCAGCGCCAGGCAGCTGTCTGCCCTTGGGCACGCCCATGGCGGGTCAAGAGTAAAGCCTCGCCGCTTCATCTAATAACCGCTATCCAGGGTTGATTCCATGATTATAAATGGCGCACCGCTTAATGGGGCGGAGATAAACGGGAAAAAAGATGAGGGCTCGCGGCTTGCTGGTGGCCTGGCCTGCTCGACAACCTTTTACTCTGGCGCCAACATCTCCGCCATACTGGCATTCAGCACCACCGCAGACGCATCAACAGGCAGCCAACTAAAAGCCAGCGCGCACCTGGTTGACGGGGTTCGCTCGCCCGCCCACTTCGACGGGCTCATCAGTTATACGGCCAATCTTCAGGGCGGCATAACAACAAGCGCTGAGGTTAAAGCTGGCATGTCGCGGGCTCACGCGATGGAAGATGGCGTGCGAGTCAGCCCTAGCCTTGGCGGGAGCATTCTTGGATCCGTTACGGTCGGCTCAGGCCTTCTTCGCCTTGCAAGCATTGGCGGCAATTTAATTTCGGAGGCGGATTTAGAGTACGGGGTTCAGTCAACAACGCTTGCAGGTTCCGGCAAGTACATCATTGACGCGGTGCTATCAAACGGCGCCAGTCGAGGCCAGATATTTGGCGGGAGCCTTCGCCGGGTTTCGCCGCTGTCCGGTGGAATTGCGGTCAATTCGATGATTTCTGACAGCCCCATGCGAAAAGAGGCCATCTTGTCCGGCGGGGCGTTATCCGAAGCGACCACTGGCGCCAATTCCAGAGTCGATGCGGTTGTCTCCGGCGGCGTGAAGTCAGGCCGACTTGTCCAGGGTCAGATGACGGCTTTTTTGCGCGCCCATTATGAAGTCGAGGCAGGCCTGCAGGGCAGCTTGAGCATTGGGGCCAACCTTGAAGGCCTGCCCATCGCCAGGAAAGCACTGGCAGGCGGCCAGGTTGTCGTTTCTACAAAGCTGGCAGGCGGGTCGCCCAGCAGCGCCTCAATGTCCTCTTCACTGCTCTCAAGCCCCTATTTGGGCGGCGGGCCTCGTTCCGTTGACCAAGAATTGTCCGCGAGTTTGACTGTGTCGCCGCGACTTAGCGGGTCTACCCTGATCGCCGGCGCTCAGCTTGACCAAAACCCCATCGGGTTCGGCCTGGTTGATCCGCTGATCAACACACGAGCCCTTTACCTCACCAACCACTCAACCCAGTACTTCCTGACCATAGCCTACGAGGATATTTAAATGGCCGACTTGATCTCTACCGAGCTCCGAAACCACATGCTGTCTGCTTATTTTGCCGGCGGCGCAACGCCAACTCAGCTGTATCTGCGTCTCTATAAAGATGAGGCGAGCATTACCGAGTTAACCGAACTTTCAGAAATCGCGACACACGAGCAGCCCGGCTCCGGCTACTCAGTAAAAACGCTAAACCCGGCAGACTGGACTGTTGAGGAAGGCGTCGGCGGCATTCGAGCCCGCCTTGCTGACCAAACGTGGACGACCACCGCCGATGACTGGGGCACGCTCCGCTGGGCGGTCATCTGCACCTCAGCAGACGATACCGGCGAGATCTTGCTTGCGCGTGATTATGGCACGGGCAAGACAGTAACCGGCACGGGCGCTAACGTGACCGTTGACGACCTGTTTTTCCAAATCAACGACTAAGACGCCGCCATGATTGAGTTCACAACCTACATCGGGCGTGACAACTCATTCTCCGTGAAAGTCTGGCGAGGCGCCACGCTTGAGGAGGCCGATGCGCTTCCTTTGGCGGCGGTCACTCGCTGGGCCTTGGTGCTTCGCGACGGGTCCGTTCTGGACGAGCAGGAGATGTTTATCCCCAAGTATGAGGACAACATACTGGAGATAAATGCCGGCCCTTGGCTGGAAGCCAAAGACTACGGGCCGCACAGGGCGCACCTGGTCGCGTACACGTTCGAGAATGATGACGGTGTCAGACTGCCTGATTTCAAGCTGAAGGTCTTGCAATGAGCAACCAGATATTTGCCAACAACGTTCGCGCTGAACTGGCAGGCGCAATCACTGAAAGTGATCAAATCATTCAGGTGACGGGCGAAGCGAACACGCCGGCACTCTCCAGTGGCGAATACTTTTTGGCCACGCTTCAATCAACCGCAGATTCAAACCATATTGAGATTGTCAAAGTAACGGGCACTACTTCCGGCCAGTGGTCCATAGAGCGGGCACAGGAGGGCACGACAGCTCTTCCTCACGCCTCTGCGACGCCGATTGAGGCCCGCTTAACTGCCGGGACTCTCGACACAATCAAAGCTCTGGCAGGAGCCAAAGTCCCAGAAGCCCCGGCAAACGGCAAGCAGTACGCAAGACAGGATTCGGCCTGGTCTGAGGTTCAAACATCGTCAGTCCTATCTCAAACCCTAACCGCCCCCGCCGAAGTCTACGACGCAGGCAACTACACCATCCAGGTCAGCGCAACAAGCCTTCTGTCCGGCGGCTCCATCGCCTCGTTCGTCGTCACCTGGTGGGACAACACCACCGAAACCGTCACCGCCACAGCCGGCGAAGCCACGCTGTCAAAAGCTGTCGATATCCCGGCAGGCGGCAGTGTGTCGGCCACCGTTTATGCAGTCGATAATCTGGGCAACCGCAGCGCGACCGAGGCCGTCAGTGCTGATGTAGTGGCCAACAACCCGCCGCAGGGGCCAATCACCATCAGCGCCCCGACGCAGACCGGCAAGAACTCCACGTTTCAGGTGTCGTTCACTGGCGCTACCGATGCAGACGGCCACAACGTGGTGTATCGCATTTTTGACGATGGCGGCTTTGTGTTTGCAACCACCGATGGCATTCAGGACGGCGAATTGGTGGACGTGACCGCCCCGGACGTAGTTAGCGATACCGACTATACCTTTGAAGTGGTGGCCGAGGATCAGTACGGCGCTGAGTCCGCCGCCTACAGCGCCACCGTGACCGTGCTGGCCGCTCAGGTTATTGGCGTGGCACTCAGAGCAACAGGCGGCCCCGGCGGTACCTGGGACCACATTGACGAGGCAGGCAACACCATCACCACCCCGTCAACCAGCTACTTCAACGGTCACCCTGTGTGGGGCGGCATCTCCGATGTGGTGGTTGATGGCCAGGACATGGTGGAGATCCCCAAATTCTACTGGAAGCGCGGCACTGCCGGTGGCGATCCGGCATGGTGGATCAGCGACCAGCCACTGACCGGATTCAGCGTCATGCCGGCCTTTGTGCTTGATGGCGTAGAAGTGGACAGCTTTCAGGTAGGCAAATATCAGGCCAGTGAAAGCGGCGGCAAAATGCAATCTGTGCCCGGTGTATTGCCCTGGGTAAATATGACCATCGGTACAGCGATCAGCAATGCCGAGGCCCGCAACGTCTCCGGCGTCGCCGGGTTCCGGCTTTGGCACTACGATATGTGGCTGGCTATTCAGTGGCTCTATCTGACCGAAAACGCCTCCATGGACAGCCAGACCGTCACCGGGCAGGGGCGCGTCAACCAATCCAGCGCGGCCAACGTGGACGCCTCGGACGTAGCACAGGCCACGTATCGCGGTATGGTGGGGCTGTGGGGCAACGTGCGCCAATGGATGGACGGTGTCCGCACTTTGAGCGGCACCATTGAGCGTCGTAACTATAACGGGGCCTGGGCTAGTACGGGCGAGAGCGTCCCGAACGGTGGCAGCACTCAGTACCCGATTACGTTCCGGGCAACCGGTGATGAGTCGTGGATTGCGAACACCTTCTCAACCAGCAACGACAACACCGCGACGCTACCAGACCAGAGGTATTGGCTCGACGTCGGCGAATACTACCCCAACGTCGGCGGCCTCTGGAGCAGTGGCGCGACTGCCGGGCTCTGGTGCGTGACCTGCAACGGCGATTCGTCGGACGCCTACACGATCATCGGGGCCCGCCTCGCGAGGGTGTCATGAGTCACGACGCCATGAATCATGTTCAGGGGCGCGGTAGCGCCCCAAGACAGCACCTTCGCCCATTCGAGGCGATGCTGACCAAATTGGAAGAATTGGACGACTACACGCATATCGCGCTGACACGAAGCAATTACCCAAAAGCGGAAAGGCACCTGCTGACAGCGGATACCCGGCAATGCCTGGACAAGATATTGCGTTTAACCCTGACCGCATGGAAGCGGCACCACAAAAAGACGACGCTCAGCGAGCTGGACGTGGAAATTGAGGTGTTTCGGCATCTTGTGAGAAAGGCTGAGCGATTTCAGTACATAACGCCCAAGCGTTACAAGGTGTGGTCAGAGCATATCAACGAGCTTGGCAGAATGCTGGGCGGTTGGCTCCGGTCACAAAAGTAAAGGGAAGCGGCTCATTTCGGCAGCCCCAACGTCGGCGGCAACTGGAGCAATGGCGCGAATGCCGGGCTCTGGTACGTGAACTGCAACAACGATTCGTCGAACGCCAACACGAACATCGGGGCCCGCCTCGCGAGCGACAAAACCGGCCAGAAGCGCAGCGCTTACGAGCTCTGCGACAGCGCCCAATCACTCGGGGCCGCTTTCCTCGCCGAAAGGCGAAACATAAACAGACTGCGGCGGCATCTGTGGCTGCAGATCACCAACTACAAGGATGGTCATGCTGTACGACGACATTGTCGATTTTGACAACCTGCTTGCGGCCTACCGGGAAGCCCGAAAGGGCAAGCGGTACCGTGGCGAGGTAGCCGGCTATACGGCCAGGCTGGAAGAGAAGTTGCTGAACCTGCACAACCATCTGGTTTGGCAGACGTGGGAGCCATCGCGGGCCAGAGAGTTTGTGGTTCTGGAGCCGAAGATGCGGCGCATACAGGCCCCGCCTTTTCCGGATCGCATCGTTCACCACGCCCTGGTGGATCTGGTGGAGCCCATGTTCGAGCGCCGGTTCATTGACCACAGTTACGCCTGCCGCAAGGGCAAAGGGACGCATGCGGCCATTCTGTCGCTGCAAAAGATGCTCAGGCAGTGCCGGCGCAACTGGGGCACGGTGTACGTGGTGCAGGCCGATGTAAGCCAATTCTTCGCCAGCGTAAATCACGACGCGGTAATGGCGCAGGCAGAAAGGGTGATCGACTGCGACCGCACCTTGAATCTCTGGCGCACTATTCTGGGCGCCTACGGCCACGAAGACGGCATTGGCTTGCCTGTCGGGGCGCTGACCAGCCAGCTGTCTGCCAACATCGTTCTGGATCGCGTAGATCACGCCATGACCGATAACAAAGGCGCCGGGCGCTATCTGAGGTACATGGATGACATCGTGATCCTGGCACCCAGCAAGCAGCAGGCACACAAGCGCCTGAATCAACTGGCCGGAGAGATTGCCTATTCCGGCCTGAAGCTCAACCCCAAGACCTGCATTAAGCCCGCCTCTGCCGGCGTGGATTGGTGTGGTTATCGAACCTGGTCAACCCATATTCTCCCGCGCAAGCGCAACGTCAAGCGATTCAAGCGCGACATGCAGCGGGCTTCCCGCAAGTTTTCCCGGGGTCAGGCCACCGTGGCGGACTTCCGCCAGAAGGTGAACAGCTATCTGGCTTACGCGAAGCACTGCAACGCCTGGGACACGACCAACAGCATCCTGAACAACCTGACACTGAGGCGCGACGATGAGAATCATTGAAACCGACACTGGCCGAGCGCTGGAGCATAACGGCCAAACCGTAGATCTGCCGGCACTGCCAGTGGATGCCGTGGTGCATGGCTACGACACCCCGCAAGGGCTGTGGGCTGACGTTCAGGAGGCGGGCAAGCCCCGGCCAGTGTACGCAGGCTCAGACGGCGTGAAGCTGGGCGAGATCGAATTGCCAGCAGATCCAGTGGCGGTGCGCCAAGCTGAAGCCGAGGGCTTGAAGGCAAGATTTGAGAAAGCCGTACAGAATCACATGGACGCAACCGCTACTGAGAGAAACTACGATGGCATCCTAAGTTTGTGCACCTACGCAACCAGCTCCGTCACGAAGTTCGCGGCCGAGGGACAGGCGGGCGTTGAGTGGCGAGATCAAGTGTGGGCCAAGTGCTACCAGATCCTGAGTGATGTTGAGGCAGGCAGCCGGTCTGCGCCCACTGAGCCTGAACTGATCAGCGAGTTGCCGGTGTTCGAATGGCCAGCCGCCTGATCACCCGCAAGGCCCCGAACCACCTGAAAACGCCTTGGCTGTCCGGTAGCGCCACCCGCTGGCAACTGATTGAGCCCTTTCACTACGAGGGTGTCACCGTGCCCGCCGGCTATGTTTTCAACGGCAGCTCCGTCCCGCGCCTGCTCTGGTGGCTGTATCCGCCAAGCTACGCGCCGGCCTGGGAAGCGTCTTGCATCCACGACTACTGCTACAGCCATTACTACCCGCATATCACGAAACTGGAAGCCGACCGCCTGCTGTACCGGATGATGAAGGAAGCCGGGGCCAGCTGGGTTTCTCGGCAGCTGTTTTACCGGGCAGTGCGGTTGAATGTTCGGGGTGGCGGCTGGAATCGCCCGCAAATCTCTGACCAAATCGAGGCACCATGAAGATTGCACTTGCCAACTTCCAGGGGGAGATCCCCATCATGGACGCTCGCCTATTGCCGGAATCTGCCGCCCAGGTGGCCCGCAACGTGGACCTTCGCAGCGGCACCCTGCGCCCGCGTAGAGGCGTTGGCGCGGCAGACACGCTGCCGGCCACCATCAACCCCGCCAATCTTTACCGCTACAACGTGGGCAATGACGGCGAGGGCTTCTGGTTCTCCTGGGGCGCCGAATACGATGTCGATGTGGTGCGCTCACCGATTGCCGATGACGCCTACGCCCGGGTGTACTGGACGGGCCAGGGTACGCCGAAGATGAGCACTTTCCAGATCGCCACTTCTGGCACCGGCCCTTACCCGTCAGACTGGTACGAGCTGGGCATTCCGGCACCGGAGTCGGCCCCCTCAGTCAGTGAGCCAGCCGACCGTGAAGATCCGCCCGACACCGCTCTGGAGACCGCCTATGTGGTCACCTTCGTGTCGGAGTATGGCGAGGAAGGCCCGCCAAGCGATCCGTCTGCACTGGTGTTGCGATGGGATGACGTGGAGGGCGCGCCCGCCGGTGGCGCTGTAGAAGTCACATTGCCCGGTGCGCCGTCCGGCAATCACCGCATCACCAAAAAACGAATCTATAGGGTGGAGAGTGGCGGTACATACCAGAACGTGGCCGAAGTCTCCCTGGCGACAGCCAGCTTCACCGACAACGAGCTGTCCGAAAGCCTCGGCCTGGCACTTCCGAGCCTGTATTACGACCCGCCAAACCCGGCGATGCAGGGGCTCACGCAACTACCTAACGGCGTACTGGCCGGCTTCTTCGAAAACACGCTGTGCTTCTCTGAGCCGTACCTGCCCCATGCCTGGCCGGTTGGGTATCAGCTGGCGTTTCAGCACAACATCGTTGGCATTGCCGCAATCAGCGCCGGGCTTCTGGTGGTGACCGAGGGCAAGCCGTGGATTGTCACCGGCCACACGCCCGAAGCCATGGCGCAAATGGAACTGGACGCGAACCAGCCCGGCGTATCCAGTCGCTCCATTGTTGATATGGGCGCTTACGGCTTGTACGCGGGCCATGACGGCTTGATTGCCGTGGGCGGCAGTGAGGCCCAAGTGGTTACCCGCAAGGTGCTTACGCGCGAACAGTGGCAGGCCCTGAAGCCCGAAACCATCCACGCCTACCGGTATGACGGCAAATACCTGGCGTTTTATGACGGCGGCTGTTTCACGTTCACGCCTGGCGAGGGCATTGAGTTTCACGATGTGACCGCGGACGGCGGGTATTACGACCTGCTGGAAGACACCCTGTATCTGATTCAGGGCAGCAACATTGTCACATGGGAAGGTGGGCCAGCAATGAGTTACACCTGGCGCTCTAAGATCCACGAAATCCCGCCCGGTGCCGCCGGCTTTACCTGCGCCAAGGTCATTGCCTACGGCTACCCGATCACCATGCGCCTGTACGCCGACGGCATGCCGGTTATTGAGCACGACGTGCAGTCTGCCGGCATGTTCCGGTTGCCGGCCGGTTACTCCCTGCTGCGCGACTGGGAAATTGAGCTGGAAGGCAGTCACGAAACCGCCTCTGTGCAAGTGGCTACGTCCCCGGGAGAGTTGATCTGATGGCAAAGCGTAGACGCACACTGCCGCCGGTATCGCCCAAGGTTGACCGGGAAATCAAACCGCTGATCTCTGCCATTGCCGAGATTCTGGAGGTAGGCGAAGGGGTTCGCGGCGACCCACTGGACCGCAAGATCACCTATCGCGACCTGCTGGACAGCGGCATTGGCAAGGTGAAGAAAGGGGTCAAGCCGAGCAGCCCGGGCGCACTGGAGCCAGGCGAGCCCCCGCAGGATATGCGCATACCGCCCAAGCCCACCGGCTTTGCTGTGTCGGGTGGCTTCAATGGCCTGATCTCCCTGGTGTGGGATATCCCCGGCGAGCTATACAGCAATCACGCCTACACCAATATCTACCGGGCCGAGGAAGACAACTTCGCTAACGCCGAATTGGTAGGCCGCGACGCCGGCGCTTTCTACACCGATGTGGTTCGGGCCGATGCGGAGATCAAGACCTATTACTACTGGATCACATTCGTATCCACCTCAAACATCGAAGGGCCGGCCAACGACACCGCCGGCACTCCGGGCAGGGCCCTGGAGGACACCGGATATCTGATCGAGAAACTGAGTGGTGAAATCCGGGAATCGGAGCTGGCAAAAGAGCTGAACAGCCGGATCGACCTAATCGACGGCCCTGAAAGCCTCGCCGGGTCTGTGGCGGCACGACTGAAAACCGAGCGCACAGAGCGAGCCGACGCCGACAGTGCCTTGTCTCAGCAGATTAATACGGTGCTGGCTCAGGCCAACGACAACCTGGCTGCAATCCAGTCAGAGCAGACCGCCCGCGCCGACGCCGACAGTGCCTTGTCTCAGCAGATTAATACGGTCCAGAGCACCGTAGGCGACAACACCACCGCGCTGCAGACGCAGGCCGAAGTCATTGACGGGGTGAAAGCCCAATACACCGTCAAGATCGACGCCAACGGCGCTGTGGCCGGGTATGGCCTGGCTTCTACACCCTCCGACGACACCGAGGATGGCCAGTTCAGCGAGTTCTACGTGAACGCAGACCGCTTTGCCGTGCTACCTCAAGGCGCCCCAAAATCCGATGCCGTGGCCCCGTTCATCGTTCATAACGGCGAGGTGTATATCAACACCGCGCGGATTCGGGAGGGCACGATTAAGAAGGGCCAGATCGGGGCTGTTGGGTTTGGCCAGATCGTGGATGAAAACGACCTACCGGTGACCACCGTGGCGGGGAAGCTGAAGGGTGATTTGATTGAAGCGGATAACCTTAGCGTGGCAGAGGCGGCGACGTTTTTTGGCGATGCAAATTCGGCCAATTACGATCCGGGGCAAGCCGGCTGGAAGCTTTGGCAGAACGGTAATTTTGAGGCGAACAACGCATCGCTAAACAACGTAACTGTTCGGGGCCTGGTAGATGGCTCTGTCATTAGGGGTTCGAAGATTGAAGGCTCTGTTGTAGTTGGCTCGGCATTTGTCGCACCCACTGAAGCTGGCAAGCCTTACCTTGCCTTAACCAGCGATCAATACTGGTCGGACTCCATAGATGGAGCTCAGGACTATGACTGGATGGACGCTATTGATATCTACAGTTACAACTACTCGGATACTAGCGAATATCGGCGATTTAGAAGAAGGAATATAGACACCTATGTTCGACTTTACAGCCCATATAACAGCGTTTATTTCAGGGTTCAGGTTTACAAAGGTGGAGCTCTGGTTATTGATACGGGCAATATGTACAGAAACAGCTCCAAAACTGGAACTTATTGGTCTGCAGTTTCTGAGGTTAATAAGTCAACGTCTTGCGAGGATACCTGTGCGGGGACGTCATGCACTACAGATGAGGCCTCGTCCGACATGGTTTTCCGAATGGAAGGCTATCCATTTTATGGAGACGGGCGCTTGCAGTTTCGAGTTCGAGTAACCCCAACAAACTCTTCTTATAACTTCTCTGGGCGAGCTGACGCCAACGTGACTGCTTACAACGACTACTAACGGGTAGGCCTATGAAACGTCGAATTTTATATCCTGGCGAGATTGAGTCTGGCGACATAATCTTAATTACCGGCTCGCTATACGGCACAAATCTTTCTTTTGCGGCGTCCTCGCTTGCTGAGGGAATTAGATTGAGAGGGCTGTCTTGCACAACTTGCTGCCCAGGGGTAGCTCGGACATTTTCTCAGTCAGAGCAAAACGGCAGCTATCTTGATTTTGATGATAGCTTTGACGTGATGATTGTGGATATGGGGCAATACTTGGGCGGAGCGCGCTTTCGTCAAGGGCCTATGCTTCCACTTGAGTTTTCGAGGTGCGTGTTCTTTACCCCTGCCGCTGATCCGGCCGTATCATTTTCTGAGCCCATGGAGTGGGAAGTTGACCGCCGCCGCCTCATTCAAACCCATCTGACCAGAAAACTAGGCATGCCTGTGCATTTGGCGGCCCCAAGCCTTATCCGGCCATCAGGCTCCGAGCAAATGCTGCAAGAAACCGCAAACGAAGCCATCAGTTATTTGGAGGCCGGGCGCCCCATTCCTGAAGAACTTAAAGAGCGCCGAGAAATTTGGCGCGGCCAGGCAGGCATTGACAGAGTGCCCCAGCTGGAGATGGCCTTATGGTAGTTTGGTTTGCTCCTAACCTCGTAAAAACGCCGGAAATGGTTAGGTTTTATGGGCAGGAAGACTTTGAGGCGCTATATTCTATGTCCGCATTTTTTGGCGGAACCGCCATTGACCAGACCGGCACTCTAAAGTGGCCGTTTCCCGTCAAGCTTTCCACAGATCAGTCCTTGGCAGTGCAGCCCCGGGCGGTATCTGCCTGCATGGACGAAAGGGCGCAACAAATATGGGCAGAGTCATCAGACCCAGTGGCCGTCTTGTGCGCGGGCGACTGCGATTCTGTTCCTGTAGTAGCCGCCCTAATAAAGCACGCCCCGTCGCCAGAAAGGGTTATTGTTAGATATACCGCGTCAGGGTACAAGCGATACCCGCTCCTATTCGAAAGCCTAATTCCAGACGCTGGCGCTGTTTTGGAGTATCGACAAGGGCTGCCGCTGATCGGGGAGTCGTCTGTAAGGTACTGTGATGGACGGGCTGGAGATGACTTTCAGGCTGCCTACCAAGCTTCAATTCTTGGTCGCATCACGAGCCTCATATCTAAGAAGGCAGTCGAAAGCCTTATAGATCATGTCGCGCAAGCAGGCGGCGGAAACGAGTGGCGTGTAGCTGCCGCCCGCAGAGGCATTGACCGATGGGCGCGGGCGACTCCATTCCCGATAACCGATAGCTGGTCCTTCCTAGTGGCTCTTTTCCGGCTGTGCCTCAACCAATACGATGCGTGGACGGGCGTTATGATGGAGAAGAATTCCGCAAACGCCTATCATAATCGATTGCCGTTCTTTGACTCTCCAGCCTTTACCTCGGCATCTGCCGGAATTGCCAAAAGAGAGCGAGTCCCAAATACAAATGACGAAGCAGAGGACCTTAGGGCTTATGCGCTTTCTTTTTTTGGCGATCGGGATTGGTTTGATAGTGAGCGGCCAATATCGCTTTATTACGCGTACCAAACCGGGAAGCTGCACTCTCATTGGCTGGACAACGGAGGAAAATCGCACCCGTACACAGAGTTCCCGTTATCTGAATAGGGCTAATTGACTGAACAGTATCCGCCCGAAAAGCCAAATCGACTACAAGCTGGTAAACTGTTGGTGAAATCGACCAGCAGGAGCCAGCCATGCCAAGAAGCGACGAAGCCCCATTTCTTCAACAGGTTTTGCGGGGCAATCAAGGGGCGATTCAGTTCTGCCAGCAACTGTTTCAGGTTTCTCAGGTTTTGGACGACATTATCGATGGCGACAAACCCCTGACTGGCGAGCAGGTCATTTCTGCGTTCTGGAAATCGCTGATCGAAATCCCGGCCAACCCCTTCTATCGCGAGCACGAACCCTACCTTCGGCCTCTTATGGCCATGTCCCTGCAGGACTGGCGAGACAGCGTAGTGCTGGAGCGCTCAGGCTCTGAACACAGCCGCACCCTGGCATTCGTGTTACGGGACCAGCTAACCGGCCTGGTAACGCAGTGCGCCTACCTGGTGGGTGGAGAGCAGTGGATGGCAGCCGTTGGGCCGAAAGTGCGCGAACACTTCCATGAAGACTCGCTTGGCGACTATCTGGCCGAGCTTGAGAAAGACCCAACTCAGAACCCGGCCTATCAGGCTGACGCTGAAGAATCACTGAAAGGAGGTTAGCCATGTCCGGCGGTGGCGGCGATAACGAAGTAAAAGACACGCCAGAGCAAAAATACCTGGCCCAAGTGGCGGCAGAGAAATGGAACTTTGCGCAGCAGGAGCTGGCGCCACTGGAAGACAAGTACATGGAGCATGTGGACCAGATGGATTCCGAGGGCAACATGTCCTACATCCGGGGCCGCACGTTTCAGGCGCAGAATCAGGGGCTGTCTCAGGCTCAAAACAAGATGGAAGGCGGTCTGTCTCAGGCAGGCATTAACCCCAATAGTGGGCGCTTTCAGGGCGAGATGTCCGGGCTCAGCCAGGACATTGCCGGCACCGGCGGCGAGATGGCGGGCCGCGCCCAGTTCGAGCAGGACAGCCAACAGGTGCGAGGCTTGCAGAACATCGTGGCCATTGGCCAGGGCCAATCAGGGCAGGCTCAGGCGGGCTTGTCGCGCCTTGCGCAAGAGTCTTCGGCCGATGCCATTGCCGAATCCCGTAATGCCTTCAATCGCCGCTCAGCGAACCTGCAGCTTGTTGGGCAAATGGCCGGGGCCGGGGTGAATTACGGCATGAATAACGGCTGGGGCGGCGGATCTCAGCCGCAATACAACGCCCAGACCTCTTTCGACACCTCCAGCAACAACTTCGGCCTCCAGAATGCGTCCGGCGGCAACTACAGCTTGATGGATTCGGTTAACGGAAGGAGCTTCGGATGAACTATCAATTTGTAGACCCGAGCGACGCCTTTAGCGGCGACCAGGGCGCCTCCACTCTTCTCGGCAAGCTCAATCGCGCCCAGTGGACCGACTGGAAAAACCGCTTCGCCCCGAAGGTGGACCAGCTGGCCGACATGGCCACAGATTCGAGCGCCCCGTGGGATGCTGCCGAGCAGGCGAGTAGCGCCATGGGCCTGTCATTCGATTCCGCGCAACAGGCGGCAGCCCAACAGCGTGAGGCCTACGGCCTGAGCCAGAACCCGCGACAAGCCGCCTCCCAAAACCGCGCTCACAACATCAACCGTTCAGCCGCCATGGCCAGCGCCGGCAACGAGGCGCGCATTTCTGCCCTGGATCGCCAGCAGGCCATTCTGGCCGGCGGTATGGGGCTTTCAAACATTCCGGACAAGGTGATGAACCAATGAGCTACGGACTGATGGGGCTCCGCCGTGAGATGGAGTCCGACGCAATGAAGGGGCTCGGTGATCTGGCCGGGCAGCAACGCGCAGCCAAGCGCCACGAAGAAGCCATGGAGCAGGCCGAAAAACAGCAGCAAATGTCTACAACAGCAACCGGCGCCATGGCCGGGGCGATGGTGGGCGCCGAAATGGGCTCCGTTGGCGGCCCCTGGGGTGCCGTTATCGGCGCCGGCGTAGGCTACCTGGCAAGCGAATTTTTCTAAGGGGAACCGGTATGGCACTCGACACACGCGGCCTGGGCCACGGCTTTGCTCAAGGCTTTCAGGTGATGAACAGCTACCAGCGCGGCAAGAAGCAGGACGAGCGCGCTGAACGCGGCCTGCAGATGCGCGAAGAGCAGTTTGAAATGCAGAAGGAGCAGGCGGCCAAGCAGCAGGAGCAGCAGCAGGCTCAGTTTGTGTTGGGGAAAATCGCCTCCGGCATTGAGCCCACCGAGGACGAGGTGAAATGGCTGGCCGACAACCGCAAATACTGGCCGGCACTGGACCCGCAAACCGATCAGGATATTGAGGTGGCTCAGCGTGTGATTGATCCCGAAGACCCCATGAGCGCCAACGATCCGGACGCCTTGTACTCGATCAACCACCTGTTTGATCACCGCATCAACCGGGGCAGTGGCGGCAAAAAGCGGGTGGCTGGCCTGTATCCAGGCGCTGAACCCGGCACCGTGGCGCTGGACCTGGAGGTGGAAGGCGAAGACGGCGCCATTTACAACGCCCCGCTGACCGCCAATCGGGGTACCGAGGCCGAAGGTGACGATGAGGTAATGCAAGTGCCGGTAGGTGGCCTGGTAGAGCAGGTGCAAGGCTATCGAGTGCTACGCAACGCAATCCGCTCGGGCGGTGGTCAGGAGATGGCCAGTCGCGTTCTGTCTGTGCTCACCGGCAAAACTCCGGAGCGTACCAAAGGCATCCAGATCAACGACCGCCTGGTGAACCCGGAAACCGGCGAAGTGATGGCGGATTTCAGCCAGGAAGATCAAAGCGGCTACAGCAAGCCCTTCAAGCATGAAGAGCTGGGCTGGGTGCAAACAGGCCCTGACGGCAAGCTCTACCAGTACGACCCTGAAGACGGCGGCGGTCGTGGCGGTTCGGGCAGCGCCCCGGCTGACGTTCAAACCGCCGAGTGGATGATGCGGGTGGGTCTTGCTGAGAATTACGACCAAGCCTGGAGCCTGCTCAACGAAAGCCGCACCGACCCCACCCGCTTCGTTGCCAACTACGTGGATCAGGAAATGAAGGCGCAGGAGCAGGCCGGCATTTATCCCGGCATGGAAGGCTACAAAACCACCGAGCAGATGCGTAACGACGCGCTGGAGGCGCTGCGAACTATTCGCCAGAGCACGCGAGGAACCGGCCAAGGTCAGCCGGGGCTCGACACAAGCGGCCAGGGTCAGGCCTACCCGCCAGGTGGGCGGGCCGTGGATAACGGCGACGGTAGTTACAGCGGGCGTGTTGACAGAAGCCCTCAAACCCCGACCGTTCGAAGTGATGCCGACTACGACCGCCTGCCCCCGGGCACCGTGTTCGTAGACGAGGAAGGCAACCAATACCGTAAACCGGCGGAGTAATCTGAATGAACTGGAAAGCCAAGGCCCAGCCACTGGATGACAGCGCAAGCCAATCTGCACCCGCCTGGAAAAGCAAGGCCGAACCGCTCCCGAATGGTTCGGGCGAACCCAAGGGTTTGCAGCTCGTGGATTCCCGCGTGGAAATTGGCGGCGAGCAGGTGGGCGGCCCTGAGCCGGGCCAGCCGAAAGGCCTCGATCTTCCTAGGCAAGAGCGCTCAAAGGCGGCCAACGAAGACGAGGGCTCTCCAAGCTGGAACCTGATTCGCGGGGCTGGTGAGCGTGCGGGCGAGCTGGCTGGAGGGCTTTTCCGAGCAGGCAACGAGCTGGCCGAATACGCCGATGAGCAGATGCCTCTTGGCGGTTTTGTCTGGAAAGATGGCGACATTATTCCAAGCTACCTAAAGCCGGATGAGTACCGCGAATACAAAGAGAGCTCAGGCAGGAAAGAGCCTCTGGATATCGCGGCAGACTACTGGTCAGACTCCGATCTTGGCTACGTTCCAGAGAGTACATGGGAAGGCGTCAAGCAGGAATTTGGAGAGAACGGTGCACTGAGCGGTAGCGCTTGGGCTGAAGTGCTGGGCTTTGGTATCGAGCAGGGCGCTCGCTCCATTCCGGACATGGTGGCTGTAACCCTGAATTTGCCCGGCTATGTTATGGCCCGTTCTGGCGAAATTGGCGAGGTGCGCGCACAGAACAAGGGCAAGGAAGAAGCCGATCTTACGGATGTACTGGAAGCCACTCCGTTTGCGCTGGGATCTGCGTTGTTCGAGCGTTTCGGTGTAAAGGGGTTCACGCAGGTTCAGGCCGAGCAGTTTGGCAAAGAAGCGCTGAAGCGAGGCGTGGCTTACGCAACAGGCCGAATTGCCAGCCAGGGCGGTAAGGCAGGCGGCCGCGAAGGCATGACCGAATTCGTTCAGGAAGGCATTATTGAGTACGCCGGTGAGAGGCTGGGCACCGGCAAGGAAATGACTCTGGCCGAAGGTGTAGATCGGGGGCTTGGTGGCGCCGTTGGTGGTGGCGTTTATGGCACCGTTGCCGGCTCAAGCACTCAGGCTGGCCAAGAAGCCAAAACAGCGATGCAGAAGCCCGGCACTGGCAATCAGCCTGGAGAGGAAGGTAAGGGGGGTCAGCCGCTTGATGATACGCCGATCCTTGACCCAGACACTCAACAGGTAGCGCCGCAAGATCCGGGCACAGGCCAGGCGCAGCCAGAAACCCCGCAATGGAAGCAGAAAGCTGAGCCGGTAACCGAAGAAAGCGCTCCCACCCAGCCTGAGCAGCCGCGCGGCCTTGATTTGAGCCAGCAGCCGGGGCCAATGCCGTCTGATTTCAGCGCTGAGCTGGAGGTTCCACAGGCGCAGCAGGCTGAGCAGGAGCCGACAACGGAAAGCCAGCTAGAACCGGAACAGCAAACCATGACCGACAACGGCACCGGCGTTTTCCGTGTTCCGGTCGATCAAATCCAGGTTGATCCACAGCAGTACCAGTTCCGCTCCCGCGTAAACGATCAAGGCGTAGATCAGCGCCTATCTGGCGTTCAGAGGTGGGATGATAACCGCGCCGGCGCTGTATTGCTTCATCGCCGGAATGACGGCTCCCTGTTCGTGGCGGACGGCCACCACCGCGTGGACCTTGCCCGCCGGTTGGGCCAGGGTGAAATCAACGCCCGCATTGTGAATGAATCCGACGGCGTAGACGTTGCCGGCGCCCGGGTAGAGGCGGCCATGAACAATATTGCCGATGGCAAGGCAGAGCCTGTAGACGTGGCCAAGGTGTTCCGTGACAGCGACGTGCCGACAACTGAGGTGCGCAAGACATTCGATCTGCCGTCCAGCCAGGTGGTGCGCGACGGCGAATCGTTGGCTGGCCTGGGCGATAACGTGTTTGGCATGGTTACCGCTGGCCAGCTGAGCGAGAAAGACGGCGCCGCGATTGGCCGCAGCTTCGAGCAAGAGGGGCGGCAAGAGGCCGCCGCCGATGCGTTCCAGAGGGTGGAGCCGCAAACCGAATACCAGCGCCAGTTGCTGATTAACGAAATCCGTGCAGCTGAATTTGCCGAAGCGCAAGGCGACCAGGGCGGATTGTTCGGGGATGACGCGCAAGAAGTCAGCCTGATGCAAGATCGCCTCAAAGTGCTGGATTCGCTCAGGCAGCGCCTGAACTCCGACAAGCGGCTTTTCAAGAGCCTGAACGATAACGCAGACCGGGCCAGCGAAGCGGGCAACCAGATCGCCACAGAGGCGAACGAGGGCATTACCGAGCAAAGCGCCCGCAGCCTGGACCTGATTGGCCGGGTAACTACCACGCCGGCATTGAACGACATGGTGAACCGCGCCGCCCGCCGGGTGTACGATGGTGAAAAGCGGGCCGATGTGGTCAAAGACCTGAAACGGGAGTTGATGAACTATGAACAGGGAGCAAATGAACCGGGCAGCGGACGACTTGATTCGGCACAGAGCGGCCGAGCGACTGAAGCGCCAGGGCAGGAGCAACGAGCAGGTGAACGAGTACCTGAGCAAGACGCCGCTGGAGCAGATAAAAGCGGACAACCGGAAGGCGGACAGCAAGAAGTAGCGCCAGAACTGGATCTGCAGGCGCAAACTGAGCAGGATCTGGCCGAGCAAGAGCAGCAGCGCCAACAAACCGAACAGGAAGCGGCCGCTCGCCGCCGCGAGGAAGAGCAGCGCGCCCAGGCAGACGCCGAGGCGGATGACTTTGTTCTGTCTGGCAGCGATAGCGCCATAGATCAGGCGGAGGCCCGTGGTCAGGGCAATATGTTTGATCAGCCTGCAGCCCAAGCCCAGCAAGAAGGCTCAGCTCAGCGTCCGGCAGAAGCCGCCACAGGCGCATCAAGCCTCACCTGGAAGAAAGATAGTAACCGTAAAATCTGGCGCTCAAATGACGGGCAGATTATCACTGATGAATCGTTCGGCGTAGGCGGCAACCGGATCAAATTCTTCCCGGTCTACGCCAATGACGCGGAACGCGGGGCGGGAAACAATTACACCTCCGGGGAGAGCCTTGCAGAAGCCAAGAGCAAGGCGGCTCCGCAGCAGGAGCCAGCCCAGCCCGAGATCCCAGAGGCAAGCCCGAAGCAGGGTACAGCACCAAGCCAGCCCATCGAGGACTTCGGCGAGAAGATTGAAGGCGCCCGAAAGGATTACGCCAGCAAGCTCCAGGACGCCAAGGCGAAAGACACCGCCGCTGTGCCGCTGTCCGAATCCTGGCCGGAGCCGGATTACCAGAAGTTGCTGGACTCCGGCGCCGACCCGGAAGCCGTTGGCTTTGCCCATGCCGCCCGAGATGAGGTGCCGCCCAAGCCTCGCAAGGGCTGGAAACTCAAGGGCTGGACGCGCCAGGTAGAAGCGCTGCGCAACTTCACTGAATCCGTCATCGAAGGCGAATTCAACGTGGATGATATGCGCGAATTCGCCCGCAAGGATGGCTATCGCGCCCTGGAGCAGCATGTATTCAACCGGGCCGACCTGTACGCCGCTGTCGGCCACGAGAAAAGCCTGAAGGGCCTGCGATTCTTCTCAGCGCACTACAGCATGTTCGATGGCGAAAAAGGCAGCTTCGATAAGTGGGTGATCGAGCGCACCGCCAAAACCGGCGCCTTCGGCAACATGCCGCGCCGCCTGGTGGCAGCGGACAGCAAGCAGGAGGCGATCGACAAGTTCCGCGAGGTGCACGACTCCCTGGGCCAGAAAGGCAAGGCCGCCAAGAACGTCCGCTTCGACATTTACTCCGACCGCCACGACGCCAAGGACATCTTCATCGGAAAGAAGATCGGCAGCGATGTAGTGCGCATTCGAGATGACTTCACCAGCCTGAAAGAAGCCCGCACTTATCTGCAGGAAAACCAGGCCGAGCTGGAAGACCGACTGGCCAAGATGAAGCAGATCCCCAACCACCGGAAGGAAAGCAACTCACCCCGAGTGGGCAAGGACCACCGCAATGGCGGCGACGTAACGCCAGATGCTTTTGCAGAAACCTTCGGCTTCCGGGGCGTACAGTTTGGCAACTACGTAGAGCAGGGGCGTCGTCAGCAGGATTTGAACGACGCCTACGATGGCCTGATGGACCTGGCTGGCATCCTGAATGTTCCCGCCCGCGCACTGTCCCTGAACGGCGAGCTGGGCCTGGCATTTGGCGCCCGGGGCAAAGGCGGCAAGCGGGCCCCGAAGGCGCATTACGAGCCAGGCAACATCGTGATCAACCTGACCAAAAAGGATGGCGCGGGCTCGCTGGCCCATGAGTGGTTCCATTCGCTGGACAACTATTTCAGCCGGGAGCGCGGAACCACTCAGCATATGGGGTATGCCACTGAAGGTTCTGCCCACATCTCCGTGCGCCCGGAGGTGGCCGAAGCCTTCCGCAACGTGCGCCGCACCGTGAACCGCACCAAGCTCAAGCAGCGCAGCCAGAAGCTGGACAAAGTGCGCACCAAGGCCTACTGGTCCACGGATATCGAAATGGCCGCCCGCGCCTTTGAGAGCTATGTGATCGAGAAGTTGCGCGACCAGGGCGCCAGTAACGACTACCTGGCCAACATCGTGTCTGAGGAATACTGGGAGGCTTCGGAAGCCCTGGGCATGCAGGACAGCGACAGCTATCCCTATCCGGAAGCGGCAGAAATCCCAGAAATCCGCGCCGCGTATGACAACCTGTTTCAGGCAATCCAAACCCGGGAAGACGAAGCGGGCAACGTGGCGATGTTCATGCGCAAGCAGGGCGCCACCGCCAAGGGATTGCCCAAGGCCCGAGTGCAGGCTACAGTGAACCGCTTCCTCAGCCAGTACAAGGGCGCCGATGATGTCCAGGTCGAAATCCACGATAACGCCACCACCCTTCCCGGGTTCGACCCGGCCAGGGACCGAGGCGCCACCATCGCCGGGCAGTACGTCGGGGCGAACAACACCGTTCACCTCGTCCGAACAGCTTTTGATAGCGAAAGCGCGGTCACGGAAGCGTTGCAGGAAGAGATCCTGGTTCACAAGGGCCTGGGATTCTTTAAGCCGGAAGATCGCCAACAGCTTTACCGCGATATTCAGCAGGCGGCGGAGCAAAGCCGGGAGGTAGCGGCCCTTTGGCAGAAGACCGTTTATGAATACCGTCCGGTGGCCGAGTCTGTGGGGCTCAATGAAGAGCAGGCCAATCGCCTGTACGCCGAAGAAATGCTGGGCACTCTGGCGCAAGAACGGCCCAACTGGATTAAGAAAGGTTGGCGCACCCTAACGCGAGGTATTAAGCGGTTGCTGGTCAAAGCTGGATGGGTAAAGCCGAACATCAGCGCTAACGACCTTCGCAGCCGCATTGACCTGATTGCCAATGCCTTTCGCCGAGGCCGCCAGGCTGGCCGCCGCGACTTCTCAGCTGATATCAAGAACCCTTCAGCCAGTGAATCAGAGGCCAATATTCCCGCTTTCAGTCGAACCGATGGCGGTATCCCCACGCTGGACGCCCAGCCCTTCAGCGCCCCAAGCGACACGCTTGTGCGTCGAGCAGTGGCCAAAATTGCCGACAAGTTCACCGTGCTGAAAGGCGTGCAGGAGCAAATCAAGAAAACCGCTGGCGACATTCCGGAAAGCGCCGATGCTTACGTGGCCGAAGAGCTGTTCCACGGCAAAGTCGAAAACGATATCCGCTTGATTCAGGAGCAAATGGTAGAGCCGCTGGCCCGGGATATGGCGGAATACGAAGTGAGCCTGGAGCAGCTGGACGAGTACCTGTACGCCAAGCACGCACCAGAGCGTAACGCGGTTATCGCCGAGCGTAACGAGGAAATGCCGGACGGCGGTTCTGGCATGACCGATGCCGAGGCCAGAGAGGTAATCGGAAGAATCGAGCAATCCGGAAAACTGGGCGAGTACAAGATGCTGGCTGATCAGGTTTACCGGATGCTGGAAAGGCGCCGCTCAATCCTGCAGGAAGCAGGTCTCCTGGACTCCGACGCTATAGGCGCCTGGGAAGCCACATACCAGAATTACGTGCCGCTCAAAGGCTGGGCTGCCGACGAATCTCAGGATGGGCGTCCCCGTATTGGCAAGGGCTTTGCCATTTCGGGTGCTGAATCCAAGATTGCAGGCGGCCGGCGCAGCCTGTCAGCCTCGCCAGTCGCTTACGCCATAAGTGATTTGTCCGAAGCCGTTCTGCGTCACCGGAAAAACGAGGTTGGCCAGACCTTCCTAAACCTGGTGCGCGAGTTCCCGAACGACAGCTACTGGAAGGTTTACACCGAGGAAAACCCGGAAGTTGAGCGCAAGCCGGTTCGAGTGAAAGACCCCGCCACCGGTAAAACGCGCATTGAGGTCAGGGAGCAGGTGGTGCCCATGGCCATGATGAGCGACCGATACTTCACCGTGAAGGAGAGCGGCAAAACCCTTTACGTGAAGATCGAAGACGAGCGCCTGATGAATGCCATGCGAAACATTGGGCCCGATAACAACAACGTTTTTATACGGTCATTGAGCTATGTGACCAGAATAATGTCGTCCTTGAATACGAGCTACAGTCCGGAGTTTGTGGTTTCCAACTTCTCCCGGGATATCCAGACCGCACTGCTGAATCTGACCTCTGAGCAGACCGCCGAAGATGGGAAGATTGCCGGTGAGAAAATTGCCGCCAAGACCCTGAAGGACACCGGCACCGCCATTCGCGCCATTAACGCCAGCCTGAAAGGCAAGGCGCTGGAGGGCAAAGCGGGGGAGTGGCAGAAACACTTTGACCAGTTCCGTGCCGATGGTGCAAAAACCGGCTGGTTTGACATGAAGGACATCGACGGCCAGGTACAGGACATTGAGAAGCTGGTGAAGATGGCCAGCGGCGGACCAATCAGCCTGAACGGTTTGCGCCGGGCATTCCGGTGGACGACGGACTGGGTGGAGAACACCAACAGCGCCATTGAAAACGGCGTGCGACTGTCGGCTTACGTGAACGCGATTGACGCCGGAGTGAGCCGAGAGAAAGCGGCCAGCCTGGCCAAGAACATGACCGTGAACTTCAACCGGCGAGGTGAGGTTGGGACAGCGTTAAACGCCTTCTTCATGTTCGCCAACGCGTCCATCCAAGGCACCAACAACTTCGTGCGCACCCTGGGCCGGCTAAACGGCAGGAAGGGCGACCCGATGTGGGGTCGCATGAATAAGGCCCAGAAGATTGCCGCCGGTATGGCCGTGAGCGGGTTTATGCTGTCACTGCTGAACCGCCTTGTGGCCGGTGACGACGACGACGAGGTGAACTGGTGGGACAAGGTGCCCGACTACGTGAAAGAGCGGAACATCGTTATCATGAAGTCACTGGTGGGCGGCGAGCCCGGGGAGTACTGGACGATTCCCCTGCCTTACGGCTACAACATTTTCCCGGTAATGGGCACTCAAGCAGAGCACCTGCTGTTCAGCGAGAGTCAATCAGCCGCCAATGCCGCAAGCAATGTCACGCTGGCCGCCCTGGGCAGCTTTTCGCCAATCGGGTTTGAGCAGTCCGAAGAAGCATTCGGGTTGATAGCAAAAAACGTTACCCCAACCGTAATCAAGCCCATCGTAACGCTGCCTCTTAACGAAAACTTTATGGGCGGCCCGATTTACAGTGAGGACTTCCCGGGCGGGACACCGAAGCCGGACAGCTCCATGAAGTTCCGGAGCACCCCAGAGGCGTATCAGGCTATAGCTCAAACCCTGAACAAAATCACAGGCGGAAACGAGCAGATGACAGGGGGAGTAGATCTAAGTCCGGATGTAATGAGCTATCTCGTAAGCTACTACGGAGGCAGCGCCTACGACTTCTTCACCAATCGCTCCGTTAATCTGGCAGAAAAGCTGTCCTCCTTTGAAGAGCTGGAGGCCCGCGACATTCCGTTCGTAAGGAAAATCAGCGGACGGGTGCTTCCATATGCAGATCAGTCGAAGTTTTACGATCGACGCGATGAAATCAATCAGATAGTGAAGCGGCGAGAAGCGATATCAGGTCGAGAGCGCGTAGATTTCGTTCGAGAGCACCGAGACAAGCTGCGCTTGAAGCCCGTCCTCGACTCTACCGAGAAGCGGTGGAAAGCGCTGCGAGAGCAGAGAGAGCGAGTGGAGTCGAGCACCACTCTGTCAGACCAGGCTAAACAGCGGAGACTAGAAATGATAGAGAAGCGAATAAAAAAGGAGGTGGATAGGTTTAATCGGTTATACAATCAGGCTGATTAGCGTTTCCTGAAAAGGCTGCAGAGGTCTGAGAAAGTTTCGACCAATACGCCGGCAACGCCAAGGATGGCAATTGGGTACAGAGGAAGTAGCAAGAAAAGCCCCGCCACGGTCAATGGCATCCAGCCGATAGGCCATGTCGCCAAGATGGTGACAATGCCTATCAGCGATATGTGTCCGCACCAGTCGAGCAATCCCATTTGACGAAACTCGTCAGCGGCATAAATTCGCTTGCGCAAAACAGCCGCTGAAGCTATTGCGGCAGACAATGTGACGGCTAATGCGAGATCGCTACTCATTTGCGAGCTCCTGTAAAAGCGCTGAAGGTAACCTTACACACCCCTACACTGCATCAAGGCCACGCGCTCAGGAGCCCCAGCCTCAACAAGCCCTCGAACGCATGAGTTGTACGGCGCCATGTACTGGTACGCGATTGCCGCCAAGGCCAGAATCGCTGCAGCGACAATAATCGCGACAGAAGATCTACCGGTCATTGCCGCCCCCTTCCGATTTTTTGATCTCATCAAAAAACGCCTGAGCCTCAGATTTAGCTTTCTCCATGAGACTTATTTCTCGCCGGGCCTCTTCAATTTTTTCGCTCAGTGCGACCGATAGGTCGCCCGCCTCTTTCAATCGGCCTTCGGCATCAAAGCTCTCCACCAGCCGAGCCACGATCTCCGCATTCATCGACCGACCGTTTTTTTCTGCAGCGCTGCGAATACGCTCCCGCATACCTTCCGGCATGCGCAACTGAAACTTGTCCAACTGCTGACTTGGGTAATTTTTTTCGCTCATAGCTAAAGAGTAAAGGCAAATTGATACTAGCGCCATGAGGGCAACTTGCCATCAACTGAAAGTTGTGCAATTATGATGGGGCAACTTGCCATCAATAGAGAAGGAGGATGCGATCGTGAATAACTACCCAAGCGATCACCTTGAAAAATTTAGCGTGCGACTGCCATCAGGCATGCGCGACCTGATACGCAGCCAGGCCAAAGCCAACGAGAGAAGCATGAACGCTGAGATCGTTTATCAGCTTCAGCGCGCCTACCGCGCACAAGAACAGGAGAAAGCAGCATGAGCAACGTAATTCCGTTTGATTTTCACGGCCACTCAGTGCGTGTAATCAACATTGAAGACGATCCTTGGTTCCTGGCCCGCGATGTCGCGGAAATCTTGGAGTACAAGAACCCGCTGAAGGCAATTCGCGACCACTGCAAAGGGGTGAACGAAACGGTCCTCCCTTCTGCCGGAGGCCCGCAGACGGTAAAAATCATTCCTGAGAGGGATGTGTACCGGTTGGTGATGCGATCCAAACTCCCGTCCGCAGAAGCGTTCGAGGAATGGGTGGTTGGAGAAGTCTTACCTTCAATCCGAAAAACCGGCGGCTATCAGGTTGGCAACGTGGTGCTGCCTGACTTCAGCAACCCGGCCGAAGCTGCCCGAGCATGGGCGGATCAACACGAAAAGGCTCTGAAACTGGAGCATGAGCGCAATGAAGCCAGGAAGACAAAAGCCTGGATAGGCAGTAAACGCGAAGCAACTGCCATGGCCAAGGCGTCCGCCGCGACCAGAAAGGCCAATCAACTGGAGCGCCGACTGGGCCACGAAGAAAGCTGGAAGCAGGTGAAGGCAATCCCCTGGCTGGCCGAAGAGTTCGCAATTAGCCGAACCATGTATCAGCAGGTCGGCAAGAAGCTGAAAGCGATCTCCGATGAAATGGGCCTGGAGGTAGACAAGATCCCAAGCGCTGAATACGGGGAAATCAAGAGCTACCACATCGACGCAATCAACGAGCTGTGGCGCCGGCTGCAAGAGGATAGCGAACTGCTGGCCAAATATCGAAAGGGAGAGGCGGCATGAACGGCAAGGCATATCCCCGCGAGATGCCCAGGGAAGAGCGAGAGGCGAAAGGAATCTGGTACCAAAAATGGCGCGGATGCGCTTCAGCAATCCTCAACCAAGAAGAAGCTGAATACCTGCAGTCTCTGCTTGAGTGCCTCTATGGGCGCGACGATGTCTCTGAAGAACTTGGGGATGAGCTGGAATCGCTGCAGGACGCAGTAATCGCCATCCTCCGAAACGGCGAGGGCAGAATGCAGGCGCTTCATGGAGTGCTTGGCGGCTATGACCTGGCTCAGGACGGCTCTATATCCAAGCCAGAAGAGGATCGAATCAAGTGGGAAGATCACGAAGTTCGATCAAGCCCAGAACTAAGGCTTATCAAGACAGAGCAATGAAAACCGTAACCACCGCACACTGGCGGTGGCCACGATTAACCCAAGTGCCCGCTGCAACGGGCAAAGGAGTGCGTCATGGAAACGCAACTAAAGAATAGCACAAATCGCCCTGAAGTCGATTACCAGCAAATCAACTCAGACGCCCTGCACATTATGATGGACATGGAGGTCCTGGTTCGGCACATGACGAGCGAGGAATATCAGCAGCTGGATACGGAGCATGTAACGCCGATGCTTACCGAGCTTCTGCTGAAAAAGCTGAACGACGCGCAGGAAATTCTTTCGGTTGAATGACCGTCCGTTGCCGGGGCTTAGGCCTCGGCCGCTTCCTACCGAATCACCCTCTCCGCAAATTCCGACTGGCGCTTTTCTGCCGATCCCTCCCGAAGCGCATCCAGATAGTCAGCATACCACTGCATCATCTCCCGGCGTTGCGGCAAAACTGCGCATCGTTGTAGGCCGAAAACCTGTATATTATTGCTTTATCGTCTATTTATGAAACAATGGCTTATAGCCTGCTGGCAGCTCTGAAATAATATACTGACAATTCCGCAACCCCTTGATATAAAAAGGAAAACTGGCAATTTATAGAGCGGTCTTGAAAACCGCCGACGGTTAGTAGCCGTCCCGGGGTTCGAATCCCTGGCCCACCGCCATTTTTCTTTCTTCTTCTATTGCCCCTGAATTTCTCTCGTTACACACCGGCGCACTCAAGCTGGTTTGCTTCCCGTTGCCTGTTTGGTTTCTGCCTGTTGATCCCTTTATCTGACTACCGCTTTCCTTCACTAGACCTCCCTTCGGCTTCCGCATACTGCCCCGAAACCTTTTTGGCACAGATCAAATCCGGACGGAGTTATACGAATGGATACGCAAAACGCCAACGAAAAACCGATAACCTTCTGATAAGGTTGGAACCAACAAAGGGGTCGGGCGGAGTTATACGCCCAAGAACGTGAGCAGGGGTGGCTCAAAACAGGGCGCATAACTCCTGCGGTAGCCGTGGTGGATTGGGGTTATGTTGTAGTGGTCAACTAATCCCGGACAGTATTTTAAGGTTTTCCTCAGCAGCAACG
>ERZ1673960.44-NODE-44-length-45910-cov-196.990623_pt1 | contig 45910 bp, 54 predicted proteins | sample MGYA00580190_ERZ1673960 | MGnify/ENA primary metagenome ERZ1673960 (study PRJEB41334, sample SAMN05608106) | rock metagenome | biome: terrestrial subsurface; feature: shale formation; material: shale | place: USA: Pennsylvania ...
TCCGGCCCCGTCAAACGGGATGCGAGTAACTACAGCCTGTGTACCTTTGCCTCCGGCAAGCGTTATCACGCCGACCTCAACGCGGCCTATAACATCGCCGCCCGAGGCTTGGTAGTTTTTCAGGGCAAGCGGCGCAAGCCGTCAGCCCGTGCGGCTCAGCCGAAGTCTGGCCGCACACCGGGAACCCCGGTGACGCTCTCCACGCTCTGGCCCACCGCCAGAGTCGCGTGAGAGTGATCGGAATCCGCGACTCTATTCTCTGAATGAGTCGGCGGAGGGTTCAAATGGCTTTGCAGGTTTTTCGGGTCTCTGGCGTAGCTCAGGTCCATGACGTTGCCGCCGATGCCTTTGACCTCGACCGTGCCGTAGTTGAGCCACTGCCCGAGCCAGCTTTGCTCGGATAGCCGGCAGCCCTCAATTCGGGCACGACTGATATTGTCCGTGTTGCGCCAGATCAGGCCCGTTTTCCAGATCACACGGCGCGTGGTTACGGTGATTTCGGTGGTCATGATGGTTAGTGCGCGCTTCACTGTCATTATGGCAGCCTGCAGCGTCATATATGCCCCAACCGGCCATAGAAGCATGAGTGGATTGGCGCCGTAGGTTTCTATAGGCGATTCCAGGAGGCTCTGAATGTTCGGCGTGCCGGTTACCACCATGACCGCTACGCCAACCAGAAATAACAAACAGGGGTTAAGCAAAATAATCGGGTGGGTACCGGTTTGGTGCTGAATCTTCTCGCCCGACTCAAGGTTGTGTTTCGCGTATTCGATGATCTCTAAGCCCATGGGGCCTCTCTCCGTAGGTGGTGTGGGTTCCGGTCTGCTGATGATAGCACTTTCTCCTAATCGTAATGTCTTCGGCGTACTAACTGGGCATCGCATGTCCTCCTATGCGCGACTATACGACGACATTGTTCCGAGCGTGCTGGAATCTTGCCGTGCGGTTTACCCTCTAATGTATTGCGTCACCCTCAATGTGTGCCATAATGCCCTTTACGCGGTGTTGGTGCATATTCGGACCTTTGACGCACAACCGACCTATACATGCATATCCGTTATCTCTGGACCTACTTGATTCAATGAGGTTATCTATGACGCAGAAGCAACTTGGCCCGGACAATGCCGGTGCCTATTTTCAGGATTTCGCGGTAGCAGGGCGCGAAATGAACGAGTCCATTCGCAGCGCTATTAACGAGGAAATGGGTGACGGGGCTCGCCGTCGGCCTCGCACCTGGGGGGCGAAAGAGACTCACGAGATGATTGGCAGGAGCGTTGGCTGGTTGCACGACAATGATCCTGACGTGCCCCGCAATGACGCGAACCACGGCCGCTGGACTCTCGCACGGATCAACACTCTCCGCGAGAAGGCAGGCACACTTTATCGTCGCCCTCCGGGAAGTTCGCCCCTCATTATGTCCGCCTCTAAGCTCAAAGGTGGCGTCGGCAACTCTACGTTCTGCTGTCACTTCGCGCACTATCTTGCTATGCAGAGCCTTCGGGTATTGGTCTGGGATCTTGACCCGCAAGGTACCGCGACCAGTGTCCTTGGAGCACTGGTACCGGATGCTCACCTCGACGAAGAAGACCTGCCCAATATGGCGCTTCTCGATGACCTTTCTCTGTTCCCCGGCTGCGTTCGTAAAACGTACTTCCACAACGTCCACTTGGTCCCGGCCAACTCTGCGTTGCAGGATCTCGACATGCAGTTGTCGCAGCAAAACGCTTCTGGCGAGGAATTCGCCATTCCTCCGTATGAGCGGGCGTCTCGGGCGCTGGATCTGGTGAAGGACAACTATGATGTCATCATTATCGATTGTCCGCCTGCGCTCGGCTTTTTGACGCTGAATGCACTCATGGCAAGTACGGCTCTGATCAACCCGGTACGCCCTTCCCTACTGGATCTGGCTTCTTACATCATGTTTACCGGAAGTCTCCAGCTCTTTTATCAGGAGGTGGCCAATAAGCCGCTGAAGTATCACCGGGTGCTGATCAACATGAATCGTGGGACCGCTGGCAATTCCCGTGAAGAGAATCGCATACGCGCCCTGTACGGTGACTCCGTGTTGATCAGTACAATCAGGCACAGCGAAGAAATTGCCAACGCCGCAAGCATGATGAATACAGTGTACGGCCTTGAGAAGTCCATCGGTGGCCGTGAGACGCATAAGCGCGCACTGGATTATCTCAATGCCGCATTTAGCGAAATACTGACGGAATTCAAAGCCATTTGGGAAATGGAGGGTGAGGAATATGAGCAATAAAGCAAGAGGTCACGGTGCTTTTGCCAGTGTGGCTAAAAAGGCTAGTGACTCCAAGAAAGCCAGGCGCCAGGTCGTTGCGCCCGACGAATACGAGGACGGGGATAAGGTTTTTGCCGGAAGCTCTGCGCCCTCCCCTTCCCCGTCATCCATAAAACCGTCTGCCGCGGCTGATGATGGTTTGGCACACCAAACCTCGGGCACCCTCATTCCAGACAACACGTTCAAGGTGGTCGATTCACACCTTGTGCGCTCGTGGACTTTAAAAGACCGTCGATTGGAAGAGCTTGATCGCGACCCTAAGTATGCCGAGCTTGTTGAGTCCGCCCGGGTCGCAGGAATCATTGAGCCCCTTGTTGTTCGTCAGATCCCGGGGAAAGACCCCGATGGGGTGATGTTTGAAGAAATTGCCGGCTTCAAGCGGCTGAATGCTGCCCAGGCAGTTGGTGCCCCGGTTCCCATTCTGATTCGACATTTAACCGACCAGCAAGCGCTTGTGATTCAGGCGCAAGAAAATCGGGGACGCTCTGAACCTTGTGCCTGGAGTCAGGCGCTGCATTATGAACACCTACTTGCGAGCGGCACCTACTCTACGGCCCGACAGGTTGCTGATGTGTTCGGCATCGACAAGTCATCCATGAGCATGTATCTAAAGATCGCGCGGCAGATGCCCGCTGACTTTAAGGCTTCCCTATTCCTGGATACCCTTGCGCAGCGTTCGTTGCGTGCATTGATTGAAGGGCTAGAGGGTTGCGGCACGGACCCGAAGCGACGGGAAACCTACATTGATCGCATTGTCGAGCATGCAGACCAAATCAACGCTACGCCGGACAATGCCGTAAAGATCGTTGATCGGGTATTGCATGAGGTGTGTTCTGGAGCCAAAGCGCCCAAGGCGTCCAAGCCCAGGGTATTCCAATCCCAAAAAGGAAAGGCGCTAAGCATGCGCACCAGCGGATCGGGCTTAGCTGTAACGTTCCACCGGGCTGCGCTGGCAGTCGCAGATGAAGACGAGCTAACATCGGTTCTCAAGGACTATCTCGAAAATAAAGGGCTTGCGTTGGAGCAGAAGTAAGCCCCCAGGTTTTCGTATGAATTCGGCCCGCCTTGTGCGGGCTTTTTTTGTGCGTATTCCCATCGGTGTTCGTAACTTCCACCCTCCATGGTTGGTACGCCAGATCTTGCTCGCGTCGGATATGAGTTTGGTATGCCAAACCGTCAGAATAGCTGCCCACGATCGCCACGCCACACTTAAAGCACGAGTTTGGCATACCAAACCTCGCGTGAGTTAGGTAGGAGTTTGGCGCACCAAACTGTTTTAATTATCCCTACATACCCTCTCCATGCGTGGCCGGCGCAGTAGTTTGGTACACCAAACCTGCACGCTGCCGAACAGAGGTTTGGCATACCAAACCACCCCACGTATGCCCTTTGTTTCCATTCTTAGCTGAAATATGAGTTTGGTACACCAAACCTGCATGCATAACGCCACCCACGAGGTTTGGTGTGCCAAACCATGCCGTCACGGCTACAAGCGACCACCATGCGGGCTGAAACACGAGGTTCGTACACCAACCCAATCGGAATAATGGCCAATGACCATTCATTTCAGCCCGCAATCACAGTTTGGCACGCCAAACTTTACCTACGCCCGGCAGAGGGTTTGGCGCGCCAAACCCTCTCTCCATATCTACCCATGCTATACATGCGGGGGCCGATAGATGGGTTTGGTACACCAAACCTACCCATCGTCGGACAAGGGTTTGGCATGCCAAACCTAGTCGGCATAGCCGTCCATAAGCTACAAGTCAGACTGAAATAGGAGTTCGGCACACCAAACCTAGCCGGTGCTTCGTAGAGGTTTGGTACGCCAAACCATTTCTGCATACCTGTCCATGATCACCATGGCGGCGCTGAAACCGACGCTTGGTTCAACCATGCCCTGAACGCTCCAAGGCTCGTGAAGGGCATTTCTGGTTGCAGGGAGCTGAGTTCGCGCAGCGGTGTACCGAGCCCACACCTACGCAGGTTAAGGTTTGGCATGCCAAACCTCCTTGTATTAGCGTGATCCTGTTTGGCGTTCCAGGCACGCATTACTTATCAGTACGTGCGCGATTCGCCGCACTATTCATGGCACCTGCGTTAAGCGCGCCAGGACAGTGCGGGCTCGTTCTTGAGTGGTTTTTATCAGGGGAGGGAGGTGTGGTATGCCAACATTGCGTAATGGCCGATGCCGTGATTCTGTCGCTGCGAGACGATCCGAAGAAGGGGTTTGGCATACCAAACTCTTATTGGTGGGGCGCGCTCGTACACTCCTTATATGGGCTCACTCGCGTCGGGACGGTATGGCCGTGTATTTGTTAGCCGCATTTACTGAATGCTATTTTGCCTGTTACCGTCGGCTTCCAATAGAACCCATTGGCTCTGTGCCGCGCTGGTCACTTTGGGGTTCAGTATTGTGAGTGCTAGACTGTTTTGGTACTCCGCCTGGCTGTGTGCTTACAGATTGCTGTGAGCTCGCTTTTTCTTTTCCGGTTACGGCGTCCGAAGGGGAGCCCCAGTTAACGACGGGCTTGGCACCAATATCGCGTCCGCGCTCCCTCTGACGCTTGTCGTATTGCTTCGCTACGATGTTGTAGCACGGCTGGAGAAACGTTCTCGGATCATTGATTATCCGCTGTGCGCGATCAGAACTGCGGGTTCGCATCAGTTCATCTGCAATTCCCTGAAGAAACTCCCTCGCGTCCTCTGTGGTGCTAGAGTTCACGATCGCATCGTACATGAACTCTTTTTCTTCGCGCCGTAGTTGTTGGGGCTCTTCGCCAGGAATTGTCGGGTTGGTTTCATTGGTGACGAATGCTTTGGCAAAGGATTGCTGATAACCGCGACAAGTGTTTTTTACGGCGCTTACGCGAATATCCGATTTCAGTTTCATTCGGATCTGGTCGGCGCTACTTGCTTCGGCACCCTCGAATACGCCAGCCAGTGCCAGGGATACTGTCAGCAATGCGTTTATGCCCAGGGCGCGAACCCTTGTTTGTCTTTTGGTGTCGATCCGGTTCATGTGTTGATCCTTGTGGTGTCCTGCTTTGCAGCTATGCCGACTATCATATCAGATGTGTTATACGATGCCGCAACCGCAGCCTTCTTCCTTTTGGGGGCGTCAATTAGGGCACGCCTCAATTAAGGGGTTGGGCAGGGCGTTTCACCCGCCGACAAGTGAGACTAATCGCTGCGGCGTTACTTACGCATTACGCATCATGTTATGTCAGCGCAGCCTGTGGCTTTGCTGACATAAAAAAGCCCGACCATTGGCCGGGCTTTATAGTGGTAACGCTATTGCTAATTAGATGCTGCAGTCAGTGGATGCAATTAGTGACTCGCTATCAATTCCACGAATCGAATCCTTCTGTGAGCAGTCCGCTCCGGTTGCAATGTCGCATTGTGCAACACCGTAGTCATAAGCGCTGGCCTCACTGGTAGTAATGGCGTCTGTAAAGAAGCGCTCCTGTCCTGATACGCTATCAATGATGTTGCCGTTTTGTGGGAGCAGGGGAGTGCCTTTGGCCACGCGGAACACGCTTACAGCCTGACTTTTGTCGGCGTTGGGCATGGTACGTGCGTCAACCTCAACCATGTCACACGGGTTCTTGCTACCAAGGAACGCCTGGGCACTTGGGTGAATTAACGCCTGCTTGTATTGCTCGCGCTCCCCTGACAGACCATTTACCGCAGCCACAATGTCACGGGGTACACCCATCTCATCCATCAGAATCATTGCGTCAATGATGCCCCCACCCAGGCCAAATCCGGTAGCATTGTTGTTGGCTGGCGTTCCGGATCGCGTCAGGGCGTCGATGATATCCGCAGGTGACGCATTGTCAACGCGCTTTTGGGTGTTCGCGATAACAGCCGCCATGATGGGCGAGGCAAAGGAGGTGCCACTGGCATATGTCAGGCGATCGTTTACCGTTACTGCCCGGATGGTTTCACCAGTTGCTGCAATGTCTACGTTGGGGCCGGTATTAGTAAAGGATGCCAAGTCACCGTCATGGGTGGTTGCAGCTACTGTAATTACACCGTCACACATGGCAATCCCGCGATCAGCCCGATATGAATCGTTGCCCGCAGCGACCACAATCGGGATTCCTTTCTGTGTCGCCGCATCGACAGCACTTTGCAGGTAGGAAGGGCATTCGGGTGCCGTACTGGAAATGGAAATATTTATTACATCAACAGGATCAATCACAGGGGCGCCAGGCGCACTTGGAACGCCTGCTCCAATTTGCCACAGAATCCCATCTGCAATTGCATCGAGCTGCCCATAGCCGCTGCAGTCCATTACACGACCTGCTACCACTGTCGCATTTTGACTGACGCCTGCAATGCCGCTGTAATTATTGGCCGACGCAGTGGCCACCGCGGAAACAACTGTTCCGTGTCGGTAAAACAGGGTGCTGCCAGCACTTGCCTCCTGATCGGAGCAATAGGCGATATCTTCTAATAGAAACGCAGGGCCGATTGGGGCATCGCCCGCAAAGTTATAGCCAGTTTCATAGGTCACATCCTGAATTCGCGAGAATCCAGAATCCAACACGCCAATCCGCATTGCATTGGCATCGTCTACCCGTTCGGCAGCCTCCAGCAGTCGCATGTCATGCCCATTGATGTTCTGGTAGATTCGTTGGTCAGGAAACCCGGGGTCGTTGAAGGTTGGTACCGCCGAGCCGCTGGCCATCATCGGCATCACACTCGCTCGCGCGTCTACTGTCGGTGGCTTGGGGCGAGAGATTTCCGGTGCTCGCTCAACGCTGATTACGGACGGGTCACGCAGCAACTCATTTGTCTTCGCATCGACTTGGCTACTGGGAACTCGTACTTTGGTCCAGGGATAGTCGCTTGCATTATCGTGCTCCACGATTAACGTCACGGTTCGTTCTTGTTCGTGACGTTGCTCTGCGGGCTCAAATGAATCGGCTACGTCGTTTTGTGCAAAGGCGCTGACTGAGGTAAGCAGCGTTGCACTGATGCCCATAATAAGTAATGTCTTCATGGTGATTGCTCCTTTAAGGATTAATTCTGTTTAGCCTTCAGTTGCAGTGCTGCGTTGAGCCAGTCGTAGCCGGCGTCAAATTGCCATTCGCCGGCTTGGGTGTACTGACCCATGGCTCCGTCCGTAAACCGCGTGTAGCGCCCTTGAGCGGCGTCGTATGTAAGGGGGCGGTTGGCAGGCAGGGTGGCCACCAGGGACGACAGCGTTGTATTGAAATTGCTCAGCATGGAGTCGCCGAGCGTTTCTACGCTGCCCAGCCCAGCATCCATTTCGGCGATCTTTTGAGCCAGTTCGCCCTCACCAATGGTGCCGGCCTTGTAGTCGTTCAGTGCTTTGGTGACGGCATCTTTTAGCGTCTGGGTATCTGCGGCGGCTTGTTGGACGGTGGTTTGAATAGATGCTTGTGTTTGATCCATGCCGGCCGGGTTGGTAATGCCAGCAAGATATTCCAGTTGCAACAAGATGTTGCTCAGACGCTGTTCGTCCGCCATTAGTAGGGTGTCAGTGGCAAGGCTGGCGATGTTTTCCGCCTTCGCGACATCCTTAGTCGCGCTGGTGTTGGTTGCATCAATCGTCAGCGTAGTGGCGTAAGGCTTACCGTTGACGTCATGCAAAATCCGATACCGGGCATCTCCATCGTTGTTCAGGTCGCTAATGGTGATGTAAATGGTACTGGTGCTACCGGGTGCCTGCTGACTTTTAGCCAATGCTGACGTTGCTGGCTGCGTTGTCGAAACGCTGATTGCGGGGTTCGAGCGCACCGTTTCAATATCCGTGATTGTTCCCGCGACGGTTGCTGTTTCCTGGCTGTTTTCACCTGTATTAATCGAAGCGGTCTGCGTTGTCGCTGATGGATCATTGCTGGTGGTGCCACTCTCCGAGCTACCGCCACCGCCACCGCCACCGCCGCAGGCGGTGAGCGCGGCGGTGATCATGACGGTCAGTGCCGTTTTCTTGAAATGGGCAAGGGGCAAGGCTTGGGTCATCGTTATGTCCTCTACGCTCTGGTTGATCCGGGTATAGTATCGGTTCCGCATACAGTACGTCATGCGATTTCGTAACGTAGAAGATACTATAATAGGCGGTACGCCTATTGTCAACGTTAACCGACGAGATCTTTATAGGTAGTTTTGCGTAATGGTGTTGCGGTGAGGGTGTTCAGGTGCGGAGGCCATCCCTGGCCGATGCGTCTGTTTGCGGTGGAAAGGTCTAGGTCTTAGGCGAGGAATCCATCATCAATCAGGGCGTCTAGCGTCCAGAAAATGCGCTTCCAAAGAAACAACGTTTCGGCGGACTCGGCTATGTCCCAGTCTACCTTTGCGCTTTTAATTTGCGTCATTACATGAGGCATCGGTAGCTCCATACCATTAATGCTTACCGACAGTTCGGGGCATACATCGGGCGGTAGCCAGCCAACTTGCTCAACCGGTAATGTGTCCACCAGGGCCAGAAGTTGGGCTGAGCGGGCAAACTGGCGGCCCTCAGCAGTTACGATATAACCGTCTGTAAGCGCGTGCGTCAGGGTGGCCAGCCGATCGTATCCACTGATCTCATGCTGAAGATCGGCATCCTGTTCCAGATGCTTCACCTGCCAGCGGCCACGCTCATACTCGGGTTCCCCCGGTGAGAATTCATGGACGGTTTCTTCCTGGAACTTCAGGTTGTGGGCACTGTATTTGTTCCAGGCCCGCTTGCTTTCTTTGTGCTTGAGCCGAATGTTGTCGTTGATCGTCCGCACCAGATCCTTCTCGGCAAACAGTCGGTGCTCTGCAGGGAACTGGTCACCGATGCCGGCATTTACCCATTGCTTGAGCGCTCGTTCACTGGCTTCCGTATGCGCGGGTTGGTATTCGTCCGGGTGAGGGTAGGGGTTTCGCCGAATCAGAATGATGCGTTCGTCTGTTGCGTAATCCGGGTGCCCGTTATTTTTCAGGCGCACAGGCGGACGGTGGTCGTCTTCGCTGACGCCGGCCAATACGGCTTCCAGGTCGTCCTTGATGGACGGTGCGTATGCCTCTGGCGTCAGAGTGCTGTTCCCGGGATGTCTGAAACGGGGTTGTGGTCGTTTCGCAGGGCGCCGCCGATTGCCAATGCTCAGGGTTTTGGGTTTGTCGCTCATGGTGGTTCTCCGGGTTGGCGTCTGCCGTTGTGGTTAGGGGTGCGGCTCCTGCCGCATCATCCCCTGACGCTAAAAGGTTTTGTTCTGTCCGTCAACGACTGCGCAGTTCGCCGACCGTAGTAATGCCTGTCGCCTGATTAGTTTCGGTTGCTGCCGCTTTCAAGAGACTGGTAGTGGTCGTGCCAGAACGGATGGTTACCGTACTTGGTGACGTAGGTACTGTAGCCCGCCTCAATCATCGCGGTTGCAAAGTCCGATGATTGGTCGCTGGCCCATACAGAGCAGATCGGACGCAAATAATAACCGGTGTCCCAGCATGCGAATTTAACGTCCCGGCCTTCAATCAGGCGTTTGGCGTAAGCTGACGCCTTTTCACCGGCAGCGGTATTCCGGCTCTCATCAGGGTGAACCGACTCGGCCGTGTTGATGTTGCCGATACGGGCGTTGAATGTGCGTGTCCGTGGATTGAAGACATGTCCCACGTAAGCATCCGGGCTACTCTCTGTCTGCGCGGATGGTCAGGGTGTCGCCATCCACTACACGGGTAACCGTGCCCTGGCCCTTGATAATCGTGTCAGGAACGCCGGCCTGCGCTTCGGTATAAGCCACATCAAGAATGATGATCAGTGCAAGGAAGGCAACCCGCAGAATGCTGTGCAGGCGCGTAGTGTCATTGGTGGTGCTGGAATCATAGGTCATTGTCATTCTCCGGGTTCGCTTTTGCTTTTGTTGGTCAGGCGATGCCTGAGTCATCACATGGCATACAATATATGGTAGTCTATACGATGTCACTGTCAATCTGTAGGGAAAACCCCGTATGCGAATCCCCAACAAGGCAGCTTTGGATGCACTGACCCGAGAGAATCGGCTGTCAGGGTCAGCCGCTACGCAGATACAACGAGCGCTTTCTGAAGCCTCTCCAGGCCCACGAGCACACCCGGAAAGTATATCCGGTCGTTCGTCAGCCAAGAAGGCCAAATCCCGCAAAACTAAGGTAACCGCTCTTGCAAAAGGGGAGTCGAAGGGGGAAGCCTCCGTTCGCATGGCGCTTTTAGCCGCATTCGGCGACTGGCACCAGGGCGGTGAGGTTATTCAGGAGTTAATACCCTTTCGTACGCGGCGATTCAGAGCGGACTTTGCCATACCCCGGGCAAAGGTAACCGTGGAAGTGCAGGGCTGGTCACACCATGGCCGTTCGTTGTCCGACCATCACGGTGATCGTGAGCGCGACATGTTCTTCGCCAAACACAACTGGCTGGCCTTCAATATCAGTCATGGGCAGGCCCTGAATCAGACAGGAGAATTGATTGACGCCATCTCTCATGTCCTCACGCTTCGCGATATGCTACCCCGTGATGCCATCCAGGTTGAACCCGTAGAGCATAAGCATGGCATCTGGTGGCGCCTGATTACCCCTATCTAGCTCCACGAAGACAACAGGATTGATCACACGGCTGAACGTCATTTGGCGCAAGGTCGCCGTAGAACTCGCCCAGGATATGGGCGTCTTCCCACCCGATGTTTCTAATCCGTGAGGCGTACACCTTGAGTTCTGGGCATCGCTCTACCAGGGGCTCAATCTCGCCAAGCAGGTGTTCGCGTATCTGCCATCCGTCTCCCGCCATCAACAGGTTGTGAGGCACCGACACAACATGGGCGCCTTCTGCCTGCTCGGTTGCCTGTGATATCAATGGTGCTTGCTCGTAATTCTGGATTTGTGCGATGCCGTGCATGGCACACTCAATGGGTATCGTAGGGGGGTAAATCAGGCCGGCAATGACCTGGCAGCGATACATCAGTGATGGGTTTGCGGGAATCGGGTTATAGATCATGAGGGTCCAGTTGTGTCAATAATGGCAAGCTTTGTGAGTTCCGCAAACCTCGCCCGACTGCATTAGCATCTGGGCTCGACCAAAATGAAAGCCTTGGAGCCAGTCAAATTCCAACTGACGCGCCTTGGCAAGCAGGTGTTGGGTTTCGACTTGCTCAGCAACGGTGTTGATTCCCTGGTCATGGCAGAGCGACAGCGCGCTTTCGGTGCCAGGGCAGTCTGGGGTTGCGGAAATGGTCTTAATATTGAATTTGCAGCCGTCCCACGGATATTCCTGCAAGCGGCTCAATGTTGAAAACTGGTGGCCGAAATCGTCCATATAGAGCGGGACATTCAAATCCGCCAGCTTGTCCCAGGAGTCGGCCAAAAGCTGGTCCGATACTCGTTCGGTTACCTCGGCCACTAATTTCAGGTCAGCTTTTTCCAGCAGCGCGGTAACCATCTCGCGCCACAGACGAAATGTGTCCTCACTGTTCAGGGTGTCCGGGCAAACATTAATGCTGATCGCTGGATATTGGGCAGCGACAACATGTGCATTGCGGATAAGAAATCGGAGGCTGGCCTGGTCCACCTTCGGCCACGCCGGAAACATGGGGTGTTCTAGCGGGCCGGACCAGTCGCCGTGCCAGAACCAGCGCGCCAATGCTTCAGCGCCTACACGCTCACCTGTTCTCGCGCAGTGAATACCTTGAAACATTGGGACGATCATAGGCTGGTCTGCCGTGGTGGTCATGAGTTGCCGAGACCGAGCACCGTCCCTTGCACCCGGTCCCGCGGGGGATGGCTATTTGGAGACCATCTTGCCGTCGTTGAGGCGAATGAAGCCCTTAATCACGCGATAGACGGTCCAGATAATGGCAACTACAGCGGTGAAATAGCCAATAACGACAAACGCCAGGATCACGCTGAGCGTACACCAGAGCAGAGACCACCAGAACGTGCGGATCTGATAGCTGCAATGGTCGCGGGCAATCTCGGAAGTCAGTTCACCCCGCTTCACGTAGTTAACAATGACCGCCGCAATAAACGACAGGCCAACCACGAAGCCCAGGGCTTGCAGGATATACACGATCTGAATGATCTTGCGTTCGCTTTCGGGCATGGCGGCCGTCTGTGTGCCGGCCGTTTGATCAATGGTCGCCGGCTCCTGGGTGGTTTGGTTGTCTTTGTCCGGTTGTGCTTGTGCTGTTGTCATAGGTTGCTTCCGTGATTCTCTTAGCTGTTAGTAGTCGGGCTATCAAACCCTCGCACAGTTTACCCTATGCCAATACTTAATTGCGGCGACAGCGCAAAAAATCTGCAAGCACCACCCTGAATCACATCATGCCCGGCAATTCATCCGGCATCGGTTCTGGCTCCATGTCCATGCTCATGAAGTAATCTGCCTCATCCAGTGCCTGATCCCATGTTTTGGTACGCATGTGATCCAGAATCTCGGCTTTAAGGTTCTCCGGGGCATTACTCAGGGCGACCAGTTGACTGATCGCTGTTTTCAACTCCTTATCACTCGCATGCTGAAACAACTCTGGCGGAATAGCGATTTGAGTCCCGCTACAGGCGGGCCATCCATCATCATCGGCCAGTTCTACGAGGAAGTCGCCGTCGTAGCTTGCGGTATCATAAGCCCCATGAATCAGCATTGGTTCCGTTTCGCCATCGTGCATCATGTTGATGGTCGCGTACTTCATTCGCTCTGCGTCCTCTTCATTGCGACGGGGTTCGCCAAGAGCGGGGCTCTCAAACAACGGAGTGCCTTTTGTGGTCCGGTGAAGCAGGCCAATCGGTTTGTGCTTCAGTAACAGGTCACGTTCCCCTTTGCTCATCCAGTGGCCGATGAACACGTTGCGTTCCGGGTTTTCGGCTTGTGAGGGTGCATATACGGAGTATCCTGGCAGTCCCGTCGGCCGGGTTCCCAGTGTCCAGTTGTTCTCCGCAGCCAACCCGGCAATGCTCGCCCGCACCTGTTCATTGGGGATGCCCCGGAGTCTTTCGGGTTCCGTGCCTGGCGCACTGCCAGCGCGATCAAACACCACATCAGTGGTGCCGTCGCCATTGTTGATGCGATCCACAAACCGATCCGGGCGCTGGTCTGTGGGAATTGAGCCAAGACCTTTGGGGGGTGCAAATTCAAGATCCATCAGATGCCGGTCACGCCCCATCAACAGCGGCAACTTGACCAGATCCGTCGTCACCCGTTCGTATTTTGCGCTGCCCATTCCGGGAGGTGGCAGTTGTCTAGCCAATGTCTTGATATCTCGCTCAATTGCATTGAGTCCACTGGCCAGTTCGGCCTGGTCATCAGTTGGCAAGTCGTACCAGGCCTGCTTAATCCGATCGAGCCGCTTTTGTGCCTGCATTGGGTTGAGGGAGATGGGGAGTTCCGTGGCCACCTCCTGGATTCTCGCCATGCGTGCATCGGCATCCTCGCCATCCGGTAAGTGCGTCACCATCACGCCGCGGCCCGGGCTAGTAATTGCGATATGGTTAGGGGCATCAGGGTGCCACTGGGTTGCCAGTAATGGGCGGTTGATCGCCTCGGTACCTATAACCTCTACTCGTGCATGCTCGGGACTGGGCTCGGTGAGCGCCATAATGGGCGAGTGGTCACCATTAATGGTCTCCAGGTAGCTGACTTCCACTGATGACAACCGGAAATCCTTAACCGTGCGATGCAGCCAATTCAGTACATCACGCACAGGCAACCGATCCTGCAGTAGCAGGTGGCTCTTCATTGCCGGCGACACATGCTTGTCCAGATGCTTGTCAAAGCCTGCGTTGCTGACCTGATCCCAGAAGGCGGCCATAATAACGACCGGCTTGCCATTGCCGTCCACTTTTCCTCGATGATCCATTCGGCGCTCATTCAGCAATTCGGAGAACAGGCGAGCCGTGGCGAGGGAAGGGGAGTCATCCGAAGACAAGTGCGCCGCCACCGACCAGATATCTTTGCCAATCGCGAACGTTTCCCGGTCAGTTAACCTTGCAGGCTGTTCGCCATCCCGTGCAGGGGGTAGTTGGCTTTTGATGTAATCGGAAATCACCGACGCCTGATATTCACGCAATCGAACACGCGCCTGATCAGGATCGTTATTAACGTCGGCTTCGCGCTTAATGGCCTGGCGCGCTATCTCTGATTGCGCGAAGGGCACATACCGCATAGGCGGTTCCCTGTCCTGCTTGACCAGCCACTCCATGGCCCCCGTCATACCCTGATGCTCTCTGCGCACCGCCTGAATGGCGTCACCATCGGACGGATGAGTGTGTGCCATTTGCTGGCGAAGCCTGGCCAATTGATTCATTAACCGAAAACGCCAATGCCGGGCGGGCTCCCCTTCAAGCAATTGTGCCGCCGCTAGATCATCCTCACTGTCATACCCCGTAATGATCACGCTCTCCATGCCTTCCTGAATCTGCAGGTCTTCCAGGAAGCCGTATGAACGAGCCAGCTTGTCCGCTGTGTCTTGCCAGTCCGGTTCACCCTGCGCGGCACGCAAAGCATCGAGGTGCTTGTTGAATAGTGTTTGGTTCACCGGCATGCGCCTACTCCTATGTTATCCAAACGCCAACATGGCTCCGGGTTCGTCTTCCGCCAGATCGTAAAACTGGCACTCCAGCTCTTCGCGTTCAGCGATAAGCTTCAGTCGTTCAATGGCGCTTACGTCCTGACTTGCTGGGTCCGCCAGCCTTGTGATTACGGCATCAAGGTCGTATTCCACCCGCTGGATACTCTGGCTTTCAATCTGGTCGGCCCACGTTGGACCTTCCAGGCTATCAACTCGAAATACCTCTTGGTTAACCGGCCGGCGTGCCTTCGCTGCCATTAGAATCTCTGTCAGTTCACAGCGAGTGGTCAGGTCTTCGTCATTGCCAATGGCTCTGAGAAGCTGATCACGCTTTTCGGCAACCTTGGGCGGAAGATCAATTGGTGTGGTCGGGTAATACGGCTCTTTCTGATCATCAACGGCGAAGCTGCCCACCATTTGCTGATACCTGCCAACCTGCGGGGCCAGTGCCTGCCACGAGGCGTCATCCATTACCTTGTGCCAGGGTTGCGCGCTTAGGGCGAGCAGGGCGGCATTACTGTCCGAGGTGACGTTGCACATATACTCCTGCGCGTACCGCAGAGCGTCTTGGGCGTCCGTTGTCAGGCGGATCAACTGCCGCTCACCCCACTGTTCTGCGTAGAAAAGGTGAAACCGGGTGTTTGATGCTCGGGTCTGAGGTGCATTGCTCATGGGTCGTGCCTGATCGTCTGTTCGCGTAAATTCGTTATCGTGGCGTATATGTTATTCCATAATTGCCTGCCTGCCATCCGATCACCAGCCGGTAGTTCACTTTGGGTGACAGCCTGAAGGTGTAGTGCTACGCACCATGCGATGAGGCACCGGCTGGGCCGGTGGCGGGCTGCGCCCTTGGGGCGGGGCTTTGCCCCTTTCGGGTATGGCCCGATCGGGCTTGCGCCCTCCCGGTCATTGCCAGGCGCGGCCTGCGGCCTTGCTGGCGGGCGGGGCGTGTCGGCGGCAATGGCCGTCTCAGACTGCCCGCTCAGCCGCATGTATGCGTTGTGGTTGGGCTCTTCGCCTATGTAGGTCTACTTAGTTTTGCGCCGTTTTGTAGTTTTTTGTCGTTTTTTTGGTTGTTTAATCGTGGGCGGTACGCCTATCCTTCCCGGTAATGCAGTTGGGCGCTACGCCGATGACGTGGCGGCCTGGCTTTCACCAAACGCTTTACTGGCCGGCCCTGCCGGCCGATGTAACCGGAGAACCATAATCATGACGACCAACAAACCTGATACCACCAAACAGACCTCCGAAGAGGCGCGCCAGGCGGAACGCAACCGCATTGTTCGCCAGAACTATGAGTTCCTGAAAGAAATCTACCCGGCGAACACCCTGGGCTTGCTCTGTGGCCTGGGCTATACCCAGACGCGCTCGACCATTGATCGCAAATCCCGCGATCCGTCCATGGCCTCCTATCGGGGCGCCACCCTGGCCGACACTCTGCAGTGGCAGCTCCTGCGCATCATGCACAACGACGGCTATGACCTGGAGGGCTTTGAATTCGATGAGCATGGCGAATTGATTTCCACGCCCAAGCGTCCCACTCGTTCAAACGGATAATCAGGGAGCCAGCAATGACTGAAACCATGTTTCCGCTTGAGCGTCTTGATGAGGTCAGGGCCAACCCCAGTGATTTCGGTCTGCTGCAGCGGGTACCGCTGACCCGTGCGGGCGTGACATTCCCTTATGCCCTCGGCGAGCCGGTGGGTGATGAGGTGCCGCTGGTTGTGCTAGACCTGGAAACCACCGGGTTGGATGCTGCCACGGATGCCATTATCGAACTGGGTATGGCCCGGGTTCAGGTCAGTCCTTCAACCGGTCAGGTGACCTCTGTCGATGACGTGGTCAGCCTGTATGAAGATCCGGGGGTCCCCATTCCCGCAGAAAGCATGGCGGTTCACGGCATTACCGATGACATGGTGGCAGGTAAGCGCATTGATGATGCGGTGGTGGAGCAGTGGCTTGCCGATGATCCGGTTGTAGTCGCACACAACGCTACCTTTGACCGGCCGTTCTTTGAGGCGCGCTGGCCATCGCTGGCGGGCAAACGCTGGGCCTGTTCTTTGCGAGGCATTAAATGGTCCGCGCTTGGCTTTGAGTCCGGAAAACTGGAATATCTCGTGTTCCGCAATGGCTACTACTTTTACGAGGGGCACCGCGCAAGCATCGATTGCCTGGCGGTTGCGTGGCTGCTGCACATGAACCCGCAAGCCCTGCAGGCGCTACTGGCCAGCGAAGCGGCCCAGCAATATGCCATCAAGGCGGTTGGGGCTCCCTTTGAGGTTAAGGACAACCTGAAAGATCGGGGCTATCAATGGAAACCTGAAGTGTGGGGCAAGGTCTGGCGCACTCTGATCACCGAGGATGATCTGGAGGAAGAGAAGGCGTTTCTGGCCAGTCTGTATCATCGCGGCGACCAGAGAGCCGACATTCAGGCGATCGACAGTCGTACCCGTTTCCTCTAAGTCTTTTTCGGTATTTTCCGCGTGGCATCGGTGAATTCGGATACAATGCTGTCATGTATTGCTTCGACTATATTAGGCGATGCGCCATTACGCTGGCCTTTGTGCTAACGCCCATGACCGGCCACGCGGATGCACTGCAACCAGTGTTTGCCGTTGAGGTTCCAGCCTCCGAGGCCTCAGTGGAATCTGAGGTCGGGCGCACCGATTCCAGCCGCAAAACCTTTTGCCGCGAGGTGCTTGAGCGCGCCAAGCCGATTAACCGCCAGCTACCCGTGCATTTAATGGGGCGCGACTACCTCGGTTTGCGCCAGATCATGGTCACATACACCCGTCTGCGTGAGTGCCACATTACTGCGCAGGTGTTGATCAAACGAGCAGAAGCCGTCGATGCCCTGGCTCGGGCTATGTTGGGTAACGCAGCCACCGATCCAGAGCGACGGGCATCATTAAGCGACTGGGTGGCCAGTGGCAAGGGTGTGGGGAGTATTGTGGCCGAGGTTAACCGCGCCTTGTTAAGTCGCCCACCGTTTCAACGCTTTGCCGGTGTTCCGTTTGTGCGCCTTCACGTAAATGCCGTCTTGATCGGTGATCGAAAGGTCAAAGAGTTTACCTTCCCTATGCGGGTTTCGCAGGGGCAGGTGCCAGATAATCCAGTTGGGAGAGTAACGTATGAAATTGTTGAAACAGCGTATTAGTCTTAGTCTGGCCGGGTTGGCTTTGGCGGGCGCGATGCTCCCAGGTCTGACGCACGCGCAAAGTGGTGATCCTGCAGCGACAATGGATTTCAACACCATGAGCAAACAGGATCAACGGGATTTTTGTAGTGGGGTAGCCCAAACCGCCCAGGCGGTTGCCCGCGAACTACCGATTCGTGTAGACCGCACAACAACGCTGGTTGGTTCTGTCGCGTCATATCAGGACAACCGGTGCATCTATTTTCTTGATTACGTGGTGAATGAACCAGGCGTATTTGAGGTTACCTACCAGGAAATGAAAAAGGCCGGCACCGTCCTTGATAGCCGGGCTGAAACCATGGCCTTCATCAAGGATTTTTATGCCACCGGGTCCCAGGGGTATCAGGAGTTCAAAGAAAACCTGCGCAGCCAACTTACGAATAATGAGCAGTTCGCTCGGTTTGCCGCGGTGCCATTTCTGGAACTTCGGGCCAATTACACGTTGAAGGGCGATGATGTGATGGATGATATTTCCATTGTGGTCGGTCGCAACAATGGCAGCTAACCCCTCAATGGAGCGTTCTATGTCCGTTCTACGTCAATCCATACTCACGCTCGCTGTTGGTGGCCTGCTGGCCGGTTCGGGAGTTGCTGTTGCCAAAGACGATGCCACCGATGCATTACCCAACACGGATTCTCTCACCACGCAAGCTCAGACCGCCGCGGATGTGACCGGCGCAGCCTCGGGTGAGGGCAGTCCAGATAGTCCAAAAACGCTGGCCGACCTGACTATGGAGACTTCTGATGAAATGCGTCGAGGCGTTTGCGGACTGATTCAACAGGCCGCCACTGAGTTGAGCAGCAACATGCCCATTAAAGTCGATGACGCCACCAATATGGTTCATGCTGAGACGACTTATGAGGACGGCTTTTGCACTTATATTCTGCGCTATGAGGTTGATGAGGAAAGCCTGCTGAACCGGTTGCAGGGCGTGCTCTCGGATGCCCAGGACAAAGAGATGCCCATGGAGGTGGTGCAGCAGTTCTATCAAACTGGGGGCCCTGGTTACGCGGTGATGCAAAATGGCGTGCGGGGTAAAATGATGGCGGACCCAGCCTTCGCCGACGTGGCGAACATTCCCTTTGTGGAGGTGCAAGCAACGTTCGTCATGCAGGGCGACCTTATGGACGACTTCACCCTTGTTATGGGGCAGTATGCATCGGAATAATCCCCGTACCCGGGCATCTGGCTACACACCGAAACCGCCATTACGCTGGGTTCGGGTTCTGGCCGGCGCTTTGGTGCTCGGTGTTACTCTGCAAGTCCAGGCGGCCGGCCCACCCGTTAAGCAATCCGCCAGCGGTATCTGCCATCCACCAGAAAGCAGTTGGTATGACCGGACGCAGACGTTCACCGCGTTCGATTCTATCGAGGGCTGCCTGGATGCTGGTGGTCGCCTTCCCAGCGGCATGACACTGCGGGATCTCAAGGCACAGCGCAACCCATCCAGTGACTATCGGCCGTATGACCGAGACGCCTTTCGGCATTGGATTGATGAGGACGGTGATTGCCAGGATACCCGGGCCGAAATCTTGATTGCCAAGTCCACCATCCGGCCGACCTTTGCCAATATGCAGGAGCGATGCCGGGTAATCTCCGGGCGCTGGGTCAGTCCATTTACAGGCCAGGCGCTCCTGAACTCCGATGACGTTCAGATTGACCACGTTGTGGCATTGAAGTTTGCCTGGGAGCACGGTGCCTGGCGTTGGTCTGGCGAAAAGCGTGATCGGTTTGCCAATGACCCGGTGAATCTGATGGTGGTTGAGGGTAGTTTGAATGGCAGCAAGGGCGGCCAGGGACCGCATCAGTGGTTACCGCCAAGCGGACAGTGCGGCTATGTTGCCCGGTTTGCCCGCATTATCAAACTTTACGAGCTTTCGCTACGACCCGCCGAGGCGCGCTGGATCGACCAGGCCCTGACTCAATGCGGGCGATAGTGCAGGGGCGAGTTGCTTGAGGTGACTGCTGTAGCCTGATGGGCGCCTTCTGATGTGGGAGGCCATTCAGAACCCGCTTGACGCCGCTGCACGATAGTTCACGGCGCCGGCAAGGGTTTACGATGTGATCAGTAGTTCTGCTCCAGGGTAGGCTCTACAAGATCCTTTCGGGCCGTTCCGGTGTCCGGGCCCTGTTGAAGCCGGGCGGCAGGACGATGCGCCGGTTCTTGTGGCGACTGATCTGCACTCTTGACCCCATCGCGAGTAAGCGGTGCAATTTGACGAACGTTCTTCGGCGCTTTCGGCGCGATCAGAATCATGCCAATGATGCAGTCTACGATGATGATGGCAAGCGCCACCCATGTGGGCGAATCCATCCGGGGAAAGTTGATCTCCAGAAACATCCAGACGCCAAACCAAAGGAAGGGTGTGAAGGCAATAAACACCAGAATCGGGTGTATCCCTGACTTAACGAGCAATCCGGTCATCATAAGTTGGTTTTCCTTGAGTTGTTGTGGTTTTAGTTGTGCGGGCCTGTGGCCCGCGTCAGTAAGCTTTCAGCGGTTATGTTGCGCTTGCCCCTTGCCCTGCATTGGGCGCCCGCCAGGACATTGAGAGCGCCCGCATTTGCATCGCCGGTATCTTGTCCGCATTCGCTTCGCGCCGAATCGTCTTTTCCGACGCTGGAAACAGTTTGCACAGCCAGTCCAGTTTCTTCTGGCGGGCCGCTGCGCGAATGATTGTGCGGGTAGACGAGCCTGATTGTTCTGCCGCCGGTTTGAACCCGACGCCAACGTTGGCAAGAGCCGTCAGACGCTCTTCCAGGCACTTGTCGATTGTGAACAATGTCTTGCTGGCTTTCGTGCTTTTTGTGGCTGTCATGGTAACTCCGTGATTCAAATGTTGGGTTGATACTCAAAGCCTTCGCTGGCCCCGGTGTCAGTGAAGGTTTCGACTTCCTTTTCCCTGTTGAGCAGGCTGTTCACAACATTGTTCGGGAAGTTCTGGATCTGGTTGTTGAACGCTTCAACGTTGTGGTTGTAGATGCGAATGGCGGCCCCGATCTGCTCCTGTTGTTCCGTGATTTCACGCATCAGCTTCTGGAAAAGATCAGACGCTTTCAGGTCCGGGTAGGCTTCCATGGTGACCTGCAGGCCTTTGAGCACCTTTCCGCTGAGTGCTTCGACCGTCTGAAGGCGCTCAACGTCGGGGGTGCTGTCTTTGAGCTTGCTGACTTCCGAGCGCAATTCCGTGATCTGCGTCTGGACAGACTGCTCAAACTCACTGTAACGGCTCACCGCATCCTGAAGGTCCGGCAGGATCTTGTTCTTCTGGCGCTCTTGCGTCAGTACGCTGGCCCAGGCCCGTTTCACCGCGTTCTTTGCGTTCACGATGCCGTTGTAGGTGGTGATCACGAACATGACCACAAGCGCGAGGCCGACAAGCGCGATAATGGTGTTCAACTCCATCTCAATGCTCTCCTGTTGGTTATCGGGTATAGGGTGCCGCCAGGTCGTCCGCCAGTCTCAACAGCGCGTCCAGGCGATCCATGGTGAATCGGTAATGCAGGAATTCGTTGAATCCGGCCGGCGTAATGCGCGGATCGTGGTTCTTGTTCCCGCGGGTGTCTTCCGGCAGGACCACCACCTCCCGGTCACTGCAGGCGATCAGCATCTGCCCCTCCTGGTTGACCTCGATGCACAACCCCGGAATCTCCTGCGCGGCTCGGGTCAGGCGCTCCACCATTTTCGGTGTCAGGAGCCGGGCCAGGGTCATATCGTCCACTCCCCGGCAGTGAAGGTGGTTATTGAACTGCATGGACGCCGGGGTGTAGGGGGCCGGGTACAGGGTGGTTTCAAAGCCCTTGCACAGATGAATGCCTTTGACCCAGGGGAAGGGCAGCATAATGCCGCTGCGATCGTAGTGGTGATATCGTCGTTCTGTGCGTTCCTCGTTATCAGGCCCGGTTGTCCGTACCACCTCTTCGTCTACGTAGTGGAGGCGATAGGCCTCATAAACAAAGGACCAGTTGCGGCCCTGATGGCGTCCCTGGTGAGCATTTCGGATATACCGTTCGTGATTCCCCCGGCGAAGCTCTCCAAAGGCATTGATGTGTCGGCCGACAACAGCGGCGTCCACTTCTTTCAGGCCGTATTGGAACATTGCCACCTTGTTCGCCAGGGTGTCGGCCAGGTAACTGATCTTGTGTTCCTTGTTGCTGCGCCGGCGCCACCAAAAGAGCGTAATCAGGGCAAAGACCGCTGGTACACCCCAGCCAAACCACTGCCGGTCAATGCCGGTGTACGCTTCTGCCAAGGCCGTCAGGAAGCCGTAAATGTCATGACCGCTATACATGAAATAGCTGAATGTGGCGGTGCTGAATAGTCCGCTCCAGAGCCCGAATGTTTCCTGTTTCGTGTCAAAGCGGATCGGACGACCATAATCCGCCATGGAGGCACCGACCTCATATACGTCATCGAGGGTTTGGGCCAGTTCCGCTTTCACCGTCCAGATCCACACTGCCTTTTCAATCGACAATCTGGGGGTGACCTTCGGCAGACTGGCTTTAATCTGCTCCACAGTGGTCTGATCAAGAGTATCGGCACTCATCAGCGTTTTACCTCCCGTGCCAGCGAAAGCAACGTGTTCAGGGTTCTGAGGTTTTTAGGCGTTTTCAGCAGTGTGTTGAAGCCGCGCGGGTTGTACCGGGGGTCAACATTCTGATTGCCCTTGTCCTGAGTGTTCATTTTCGCAACGTGCGTGGTCTTGCAACTGATCAGGAGGCGGCCCTGGTCATTGATTTCAAAGCCCAGGCCGTCGAGGACATAGGATGTGCGAATCAGGTGTTCCACCATCTTCGGTCTGAGCAGGCGTGCCAACTGCATGTCGTCAACGCCACGGCACTCAAACTTCTCATTGAATGCCATGGAGGCGGGTTTGAAGCTGGCGGGATACAGGGTGTTTTCGTAGCCGGTGCTAATGTGCAGTTGTCGCAGTCGCGGCACAGTCATTACGATTCCGCTGCGATCATAATGCGTGTATTGGTTGCGGGATTTCCCGGTGCCTGTTCGTGTCCGTTTCTTATCGACATAATGCAGCCGGTACACCTGATAGTTGCTCTGGGTGTCTTCGTGGTCGTAGTTGCCGGCATAACAATCATGGATCGAGCGTTCATGGTTGCCCCGCTGCAACTCCCCAAACTCTGTAATCGAAGCGTTGAGGGCGTCTGCCTTAATGGGTTGCAATCCATATTCCAGCGCGGCCAGTCGATTGATCAGGGTGTCCGCCAGCTTGCCCACGCGACGATGTTTGGTGATGGCCAGTGATTCCCAGTACACCGCCGTTATGACGCAGGCTACCGGGAATACCCATTTGGCCACGGAGGGCAAAATATTCAGGGTGTCACTCAGGTCGTGCGTTATCTGCAGGTAAAGCGGGTGTTCGGAGTACATGCCCATCAGGCATGCAATCGCGATCAGCATCAGTAGTACCACCGCGCTGTGTTCGAGCCAGGTGCTTGGCATCAATGGCCGCCCATACGCTTCTATGGCGTCACCTATTGCCCGAATCTTCTCCGGTGTATCTGCGTGTTTCACCTGGCGCTCCCAGACCGATAGGGCCTGGCGCAGTGGGGCGTCTGCCGGGACGGGTGTCAGTTTGGCTTGCGTATTTGCAGTCGTCATGGCTATGGCACGCTCTCAGGCATCATTTCGGCCAAATTCGCCATTTGCTCAGGCGTCAGGGAAGGCCAGTATTTCAGGGTCACATACCGACACAGGCCATCGAAGATTTCCTGAAACTCGGCATCGTCCATCGTGCTCATGGATAATGAGCGCGGCTGGTAGGCAGTCATCATGCGGTTTGCGTCCCGAGGGATCTCGCTGGTGTCGATGCCCAGATTGGTTCCCAGGTAATCCAGAAAGTCACGGGCCTGAACACTGACTATGTTGCAGCCGACACCGCTTTCCGCCTGCAGGCGTTTGATGGTCTGGTGCGCGGAGAGGTGTTCAAAGCCTTCGACGTTTTCCGTTACCAGCGCAGCAAACCGATGGAGTAGGCGCAGGCCTTCCGGGCTGCGGGGACGATCAATGTCCGCCAGCACCGTTTGGCCTACACGCAGGCGGAACCGGCGCAGTGCTTCACTGTCCTGTTCGGTCAGCGGCACCAGCGCACCCCGCACCACGCGCAGGCACACCGACTGTGCCGGGAGCGCTTCGGCCTCTTTGGTGGGCGCAGACTGCACCTGCAAGGGTGGGTGGTGGTTTACGGTCATCGGTTCTCCGGTTCGGCTTCTGCCTTATTAGTATTTCATAATATAGGTTCATACGAAGCCGCACGCAAGAGGTTTTCAACCGGGTGCGGGTAAGTCCTGATCGTCCAGATCGTCCAGATCGTCCAGATCATCGTCGTAGGCGTCCGTAGCGTCTGGACTGTCATCTTCGACTGGGAAATCTGAGGCCAGCGTGTCGATGATACGTTTGGCTTCGCCCTGACGCTGTTCCTCAACTGTTGCCTGGTGATCGGCAATGTCCTCTTTGATGCGCTGATCCGGGCGAAGATCCTGCAGAGCATATTCCAGTTTCTGACACTTGATGTCGGCGTTACACATCGCGGCGGGCGATTCGTGAGGCTCCAGTTTGGTCTCCGCCTCAACACGGACTTTTCGCTCCGCTTTCAGGTGTTCCTCAAGCGCGTCCGAGGTCAGCGACAGATACAGCATGGAGTAGGGTTCTTGCGCCATAAGCGATGCCTGGCTGAACCGGCCGTGGTTCACCGGCTCACCGGCTTTTTCCGCCAGGATGATTTCGGTCAGTTCACAGGCGTATTGAAACTCGGGGTAACGAGGCGCGGTATAATAATCCAGTGTGGCGAGCATCCGGCGTGCGAGTTCGGCAGGAAGGTCCGGTTGTACGCCGTCGCGCAGGAAGTGAACCTCCACAGGCGGCATGTTTCCTTTGACAAGGGCATCCTCATACCCGGCCCGGACAGACTCGGCAAATTCCGGCCACTCCGCATAGGTAATCATATTGGGGAGCTCGCTGAACTCTATCATCCCCATGATCTGCGGAGCCGTCATGAAATCCTGAAGGTCCAGATGGGTTGCTCCCGCGTCCAGGCGCCGCTCAAACTCGACATAGGCGTTCTGATGACTGGAAAAAATCTGCTCCGGTTGGCCCTCGGCATTTGCGATCGTAAAAAACGGCCGCTCGGCCATTTTCTGTAGTGTGGTCATAGTTTAAAGCTCTCTCATTTCCCCTAGCACCCGACGGATTTCCCGGGAACGTTTGTTGCCAATGCCTTTCACGCGCGCCAGTTCGCCCTCTCGGGCGTTGGCTACGGCCTGCACAGAACCGAAGTGTTCCAGAAGACACTCCGCAATCTGCGTGCTAATGCCAGGCAGGCTCTCCAGTACATACCGCTTCTGCTCAAACAGTGCGGCCGGTTTGTTTCGGTGGAAGCTCGGCACTTCATACAGGCCGTCACTGAAATGCGCTGCCAGCTTCACGATCATGTAGGCCGAATGGTTGGCATTGTAACTCTGCAGGACTGAAATTCGCTGAACGACACTCAGAAAGCTGATCGCGCCGTCCACTTGCTGTAAAAGCATGCTGGTTGCATTCGCATGCACGTTCCCTTCAAGCAGGATGATGGGGATTACCTGATGGTCCGAGTTGGCCACTTTGAATTTCAGGCGCTCGGATTGGTCGAATAACCGCGAATCGCCTTGAATGCTTGCCTCGAAATCGGTTTTGTCGCCCTCCGGGGTGCAGCGTTTACGCTCAATGAGCAATTCATTGCCGGCCCGGTCGGTCACGCGGAAGTCGGCCAGTTCCAATGACACGCGCTCAATGGTCACTTTGTCATGGGCGCCCATGAGCTCTGCAATCAGTTTGGTTTCCCGGTGGTCCACCTCGATGGTGATCGGGTGCCCCATTTTGATGGAGCCTACGTCCAGATTCTTGGCTTCCCGGCCACGACGACGGTTACGCTGATCTTCCTGTGTAGTATCCAGGGTGTCCGTATCATCTGGATGCGATTCGTGGTCGCTGTCGGCCTGGTCGGTGCTGTCAGGCACCGATGATTTGGGTTTCTGGGCGCTGTCGAGCAATGCATCCCAGGACAGGCCTTCGTTGACCTCTGATTGAGCTTCCAGGTGCTTGCGAATATCGGCTGCCAGGTGTGGGCTGTTGCGGCCGTCCTCGGATTTGATCATGACGCGCACTACCGGGCGGTCCATGTACTTCTCAATCCACGCTTTAATCTGGTCAGGCGGAAACGTGACCTCCGTTGCATCCAGTGCCTTTTGAACCGCTTTGCGAGCAAAATACAAACGGATCTCGTGCGTTTTGGGGTGTCTCCATAGGTTGAGCATGATGCCGTTCCTTATCGTCTACGGTTGACCCGGAGCCTGCTTCTCCGTGCCACTGGCAACCGCCGTGTGATTCCGCAACAGGTATCGTGACTCTTGCTTCCGCCAGACTGTGCTCATATCGCACAACGCCTACGCAGTCGTGCCACTGTCATGTGCAGCGCTATCGCATAGCCTATTGCTCACAATCATACCGCACCCCTTCGCCGTTCCGGGGATTTTGCATGCATTTTGTTCTTTCGGTGAAACAACCGCGTGGCGGTTGGGTCGGGCCGTTGGCCCTTGGGCGGGGCTTCGCCCCTTTCGGGTATGGATCGACTCGGGCTGCGCCCTCACGATCATAGGCCGGTCGGCGTTCCGCCTCTCGGCGCTGGCGGATGATTACAGGCGCATAAAAAAAGCCCCGCAGAGCGGGGCAGGCGAGGTACGTGCTGTCAGAGAGTACAGTACAACGAACATCTGTTCCTATTCGCTACAATGAACAATGGTAGTTTATGCGATGTTATATGCAAGGAACTCACGCGAGTTTTTTCGATTCCTGTATCAGCGCAAACTCCACCACCCACACGTAGGGGTTTTCGTCCCACGGGCGGAAGTCCAGCACCCCTTGGCGGGTTTTACCGTAACGGTGGCACCAGTCGTTGGCCAGGGCCATGAGGGGGCCGCCCAGGCATTGAGCCACCGAGGACGGTTCGTGCAGGGACCAGCGATCGTCCCGTCCCCATGGATCTGTACCGGGTAGATCCGGGAAATGACGGGCGCCCTCGGCGATAGCGTCGTCCTCGCTCAGATCGCGCAGGCGCTCCAGGCGAACGTCCATCACCTTCAGATGAGCGCGACTGGCCCAGCGGGGCATTTGGGTGGACGGGCGCCACGGAAAGCTGCGGGAGCGGTCGAAGTTCTCCCGGTACACGCAAGCGTCGTCCGGGGCGTCCGGGTTCACCGTTTGTGCGATGCCGGTACTGCCGCGGTACGCCGTGGTCGGGACGATGGCGTGGGCCTCGCGGACCCAGAGGGTGTCACCGGGGCCGCCGAAGGGGCAGGGTATCAAGCTGTGTTCGTATTTACCGCTGCCAGGGTGGATTTCCCGGCGAATGAAGACCCCGAACCGGCCTTGCTTGGGGTGTCGGCTGGTGATCCGGCCCAGGCGGGGCTGGTCGTTGTCGTCGCGCCAGAGTGTCCAGTTGGGGTTCTCCGGCAGGACGGCCGGTACGCGGTGTTGAGTTTTGTGGCCGGCCAGCACCGCCCGCACCAAATGGTCGGGCAGGGCCAGGGCGCGATCAGTCTGAATCGTTGCCATCGTTGTTTTCCTCCGTGAGCGGCGGGTTGCGGCGATAGGGCGTGACGTTGGCCAGTTCCTGCTTTACGCCACCGGCCTTGCGAAAGGCCTCCCATTGTTGAAAGTGGCCCGGGCAGTAATGAACGTCCGGGGCGACCTCGTAGGCGTGGTTCTCGCACATCACCCGATCACAGGTTTTCCCCTTGCCCACCGGGTAGTCACAGGCGTATTCGCCCACATCGAAGCAGTCGGCGTTCGCGCAATGCGGGCCCAGGTCGCCCCGAATGCGAATCAGGCCTGTGTCACCGGGGATCAGGTAGGTTGGCATAGCTATTCCTTGTCGTTGCGCTGGTCGGTGCGAGTGTGCCGGATCATGGCCCAATTAAACCCAAGCATTCTCTCATCGGTTTTGGTGTCGTCTGGCGCATCGGGAGAAAAACCTGGCACCTCCATTAGATACTGCTGGGTTCGGGGTAGCCCCAGCGCGTACAGTTGTTGCGGCGACAACTCGGCCAGGTCCTGAAGAAGCGCCCGAAGCATGCTGTTTGCGCGCTCGGTGAATATCCGATTACCGGTGTCTTTGGTCATTTGAAGCAGCGTGTCCGCGTCAAATCCCAATTTCTCGATGGTTGCTTTGAGCGTCTGCTGTTTGTCCAGCTTCGATTCAAGTGACTGAGCGCGATTCTCGCGTTGAACCAGCGGCTCCAAAATGCGTTCCACAATGTCGCGCCCTTTGGGGGTCAGGGCGACTACTTTGACGGTTGGCGCGTCTTCGTAGGAGGTGCAGTCTACGAGTGGTTTGCGCTGTGCGTCGTCACTGCCAAGGATGGACAGACTGCGACTTTTTTGGCGGCCCATCAACAGGCGAATGCAGCGGGTCATCCTATCAGGCTGTGTCCCAACTTCCCGACGTACTTCGGCCAGTTGCGCGTAACCATTTTGATCCGCCAGCATGTGAATACACAGAAGGGTCTGCAGCGCCTCAATATCCGTGGAGCTGTACCAGTCATGCAGGGCGCTCAGGGCTCTGCCCAAGTCTTCAACAGCGTTTTTGGTGGTGTCTGTCATTCGAGTCTCTTCCTCTTTCCGTTTGGAGTTCTCCAAATGTTAGTCATTGGAGAACTCCAACTCAAGGCGTTCAGGCAAAGCGCTTTTGTTTGCCGAAGAAGGTTCTCAGGTAGCGGGCCATGGCAGGTTTGGAGTCGGGCCACGAGGCCATCCAGGCGTGCAAGCGGGCCGGCAGATCAGGGTCGCGGCAGTCCGGGTGTAGCAGCGTCAAAAAGCGCCTGCCGGTTTCGCTCAGGCTCACTTGGTTGCGATCGGACTGCATCAGATTCCTGGCCTTCAGGTCGTCCAGGATGCCCGTCATGGAGACGACCGAGCCGAGACGGGTTGGGGCGTAGCGGCCGGTTCCTTGCCAGTTGGCCATGCGAACCAGAAGGTCGGCGCTATCCGAGGCCGGTTGGTCACGCAGGGAGTAGAGTAGTTGCAGGCCGTATTTGCTGATCGTAGCCTGCGTGTCTGGGCAGCCAGCTTTACGCATCGCCTCGCCGAACAGGGCCAGTGCATTGGCATTGAAGTTGTAGTCAAAGAACTTCTTGGCCTGCCCCGCGTTTCGGAGCCTGGTGAACCAGTCGTCCGATGTTGACCCCGTTTTTTTCAGGGTGCTGCGGATGCCGGCCTCGTTGATGACAGTCATGTGCATTGCTGGCCGGGGTTCCCGCCAATGACCATCACCCAGAGCGTTCTGCAAAAGAACGTCAAATGCAACCGCGCCCGAATGGTCTGGGTCACAGGCAAAAATGATGGTGCTGGCGTTTTTCAGCAAATCGACAGCCTCAATAGGGCAGGGCTCGGTCACGCTGCCATCCTGGCTATACCAGACAGACGGCGATGGTACCTGGCGCTCTTTCCACTGGGGATCAATGGTGATGGGGTAATCGGTAAGCGATAGGCCCCGTGGGTACCGAAATTCGTAGAGTCCGAGGTAGTAGGTGGTGATGGCATAAAGCGGGGTGCCCAAATGCTCGCTGAGCAGGGGCGCCATGCAGGCAAAGGTTCTCGGTTTTTCTGTGATGACAACGGTGGCATGGTTCATCGATCCGTACTCCATTTCAGGAAGGTTAGGGTTCTGCATGGCTTAGCCATGGACTTGTTTTCAGGTGTCGTGTTTTCCGGTCAGGTGCGGTCCCAGGCGTTCACTATGGGGGATGGAAGCAGGGCGCGCATCAATCGGACGGTGTGTGGCCAATCGCCCAGGCACCAGATGAAAAGCAATGCGGGTACCGCAAAGGGGGTGAGCCCAATCGCGGCTGGCACTCGCCAAAGGCTGGGCTCCATGGCGACCCATGGCAGCAGGCATACAATCACCCAAATCACGCCAAGGACCGTCAAAATGAGTTTTCGCATGGGGATGCCTCCTTTGTGGTGGGTTGGATGTCTTCTGCGTCTTCGCTGAGATCTATTTCCTTGAGCGCAATCCATCGCGCCTCGGCCTTACGCTTTCTGGCTTCCCGGTACGTGTGTGCGCCAGGAACATACTTCAGCTCGTACCAGCCCTTATCTTGCCCGGCAGGTCTGCCCGCAATGGCTATACCGGCTGCGCTTCGGTCGATCGGTGTTACCGGTTGGCCGCCAGTATTTCGAAAACTCCAGACAACCGGTATGCCCAGGGCCGTATTCAAGAGCAGTGTCGGGCCGAGAACCACTTGGTGTCCGATGTGCCGGTTCACAATCGGGGCGCCGGGTATTCCCATGCCCAGGCCGGTAAACCGGTCGAATGCCACGGCAAGCCAATATCCAGCGGTACCCGCTGCAATCCAGGTGGCAGGGATCAACAGTGCTCCAAGGGCAAGCAATGCCAATGCGGGTGTTGTTGGAGGCGACAGCCAATAAAGCAGGGCTGACACCAGTGCGCTCCAGCTAATAATCACCGCACTGACAACAAGGTGTACTTTGGTGCTGTCCGTCATTGGTGGCGTCCTTTTGTTTATTCATTCTTCCGGAATCGGCCAGCTCATCATTCTGATGGCGTCTTTGTCGAAGGTGATGACAGAGCCATCCGGCTGCGTCAGCTCGTAATCCCGGGTAAATAGATTGGCGCTAAGATCCCCCTTGAGGGCGCATTCCGTGCTGGTGCAATCCCCCAAATACACCGTGACATTTTTGGTGTCTGTGAACAGCGGGGCCATCGCCCAGACAAGCACGATCATGGCAAATGGTAGGGCGAAAACGCCCAACCATCCGGCTTTGCTGGGTGACTTGCTCATGACTGCGCTCCGGGTTTGATCGGGCATTGGTCCGGTATCGCCGGTAGTGTGCCTTTGCGCAGCGCCATTCGGGCTTCCGTGAGTTCGTGAGCGCTTAGCTGCCCGTCATTTGGAGGAAGAGGGTCACCACCAACGCCAAAACGCTCCTTCGACAACTCCCCCCAAATTCGGTCGAGATCCGTGCAGCCATACTGCACCGCCAGCCCGCGCACCTGGGCCGCCATATCCCGGTCAATCAGGCCCGCCTTCGCCCATACGGAATAAGCTTCATGCAATTCGCCTGACTCCAGGGCCTGGCGGCCTATAATGTCAAGCAGTTCCGGGTTGTTCCCAGTGTATCGAGCCCGAAGAAGCTCTTTGGCCTCATTGGTGAGCCCTCCGAAGACAAATGGATTGTCTAAATCCGCCATTGCCTCCCAGTGCGAATTCATGGCCAGTGCTAGTTGCGCTTCAGAAAACAACGTCTGAAAATGGGAGAGCCGCTTTTCTTGGTCCTCCCGGGAGCCCCAAAATTCGTTGTCGGTCAGCTCGTAATATAAGGGCATTGCGCTGGTGAGTTCACTTGCAGTGTCCTTGCTTGGTTCCGCTTTGTATTCCTCCAGCGCCCCTTCAAAGGCGTCCACGCCTTCGTCTCCAGGGGCGTCCAACACGATAATTGCGCCTATTACAATAACGGTGATGACAAATGTCATGAGAACCAATCTAGCCACCATTGGATGCGTCCTTCTGAAATGGGTATACGGTCTGTCGGTTGGTTAGATCCAGGTCCGCCCCGCAACGCTGGCAGAGTTGGTTGGTCTCGGCGCAGGTTTTACAAAGAATGTTCGCGGCCGTTGTTGGGGACGTTACGACCGTCTCGCACAAGCCGCATTCAACCTGCGTTAACGCGGCACCGCCGATAGGGTCCGGTTTGATGAACGAGCAGAACTTGCAGTACCCATCCTTTCCCGTCTCGTGTTGATCGAATTCGGCCAGACGCCGACGCATGGTTTCCACTTGTTTGTTGGCCCGATGGTTGGCCAGTCGAATTGACTTGGCGTTGATGGGACGCTTGCGTTGGATCACGGCTTTTCTCCTTGCTGGCGGCTGGGTGGGGCTGCATTGGTGTTGTGGTCGCAGCCGGCGCACGGTTGCTCCTGATCGCTGCCATGGCGGTACCGGCAAGCCGAGCAGGGGAAAGCCAGACCCAGGGGCGTTTCCTCCGCCTCGAACCGGTCACGACCGGCAATTGCGTAATCAGCAATGCTCATGTTCTGAGTCCTCCTGCGACGTATCCGCGCCGTTATCCGGGTGGGCGACACCGTGAAAATCCTTCAGGGCAAAATCCCGGTACGCCTGTTTCTCAACGTCGAGCGCACGGATGAGGTACTGGGGCTCTGGATGCCATTGTGTGCTGTCGAGGCGCACCGACTCGGGAATGATCCTGCGCAACCGGGTTTCCCCTTTCCAGTTGGTGTAGAACAGGGTGGTCGGGGGCAACTCCGAAAGGGTGCCGGCAGGCGCCCAGGGGTTTTCCTCGGGCAGATTGGATCGCGTTTCGTGGCGAGTGCAGGCCGGGTGTCGCATGTACTTCGGGCAACTGCAGGTCTGGCCGGTACGGGCTTTCAGTTCCCGGTGACCTGAATCCATGCAATGACCTTCCGGTGCGCCCGGGAGCGCTCCAAGGGGAATATCAACAGGTTTGTGGGCCACTTTTTCCCACTCCCGGCAGGTAAGTGTCGCCTGCCCGTCTTCCTCACCAAATTCCCCGGTGCAGCCGTAGTCCCAGCGACACAGAAATGCCTCCTGGCCGATGCAGGTGATCCAAATCCGGTCAGTGTGACTTCCCTCAGTACCTTCCAAAATATCGCCCACACCCCAGCCATTGAGTCTGAGGGTTTCGGCTTCCGTGGCTCCGCGTTTCATGACTGGTCTTCCTTTGCTGGGATCTGATCGGTACTGCCTTGCAGAATTGCCTCGATCTTGTCGGCGCATTCGTACAGGTCGTTGTAGGTGTGCGGCCGATAGCCGACCTCCCGGATGACTTCGCGCAAGTCGCCGTCGAGCCACAGCAATGCTTTGTTGATCCGTTGGCGGAGTGCGTCGATGGCCGCCTGCGCGTCTCGGGACGCGCAATCGGGGCACGGGCGGATTACCTGGGCCGCATCCGTGTGACGCTGCACTTCCACTTCGCCACAACCGCCGCACAGTTCGCAGGTATCGTTGCTGTCGCACATATCAGGCTCCGTCCTCGCTCGGTGTGGGGGTGTCGGCAACTGCATTGGCCCAGGCCAGATTGCAGCGCTGGCAGGCCCGAATGAACAAATCCTTCTCGCTGCCCTCCTCTTTCATGAAGGGAAAGATGTTGCCGTAGCTGGTACCCCGGCAGCCAATCGTGATTTCGTATGCTTGCCGGCGACGGATTTCGCATACGTCCCGAAGCGGGTTACCGTTCGCATCCTGCATGGTGTAGCTGTCCGCCCAGCCGGCCACCCGGTGGCCTTCGCAAATCAGGTCGTACAGCCGTTCGTAGTCCGTGGAGAGGGCAGGGGTGTAGTTGGTGCAGTCCAGATGGCACAGCCATACGCGGCCACCATCCGGTCCCGGGACTTGCCATTCATCGATCACGCCGAATACCCGATGATCTTCGTTGTGCTCCCCGGTGGACACATCAACGCTGACCATATCCCCCACCGGGAGGTCTATTACTTCGTCGGGCAATTCGTTGAGCAAATCGCGTTCGCGGTACCACGCCAGGGCGGCTTTGATCATCGCATTGGCTTCGGCTTGGCTGGCGGGCGGGGTGATGTCGTGTTCCATGGCGTGCCTCTCAATCAAACAGGTGGTGAATGGTGATGTCCATGGTCGGGTTGTATCGGCCAATCCACGGCTTTGCGCTGCCCCTGATGGTTTTCTCGATGTGCTGGATAATGCGGCGGGCATCCTCGCCAGTGCGCCGTACCTTGCGCGGTTTCGGGGTGATGTTCGGGTTGTGGATGGTGAATACGATTTCCATGGTTTCTCCTGTTTGGCGCAGCCTTTGTTCTGGCCGGGTGCCCCGGCTCACTTCGCAATAGTAGGCGGTACGCCTAGTTCTGTCAATGCTTCCCGAGACAGTATGGTGTCAGGTGTATCTTGCGAAGCCAGATTTTTCTGCTCGCGCCCTCGCCCGAACCCCCGAAAACGTTGATCTGACGCGGTATTCCGACCATCGGGTACGTATTTTCCGGTTGCCTGCTACGTCGTTTCGCTCTATGCTAACAAGCTGTTTCGTGCCGGCTATTTTTCGCCTTCGCATTGACTACCATAGTTTAAGCGATTATTTCGCGTCCATGTGTCGCGAGGCCGGTACCTGGTGTTAGAGGTTTATAGGGGAAAGAGGGCAGGATGAGCTAAATCACCACCCTGAAACGACGAAACCCCCGGATCGCCAAATCCGAGGGTTTCTAAATTCCGAAGCGCGATGGCCGCCAAACCGAGCGCTTCAACTTCATCGCTAGAACGATTAGAGAAGTGAACAGCTCTAATCCTAGCGAACGGCGCCCCTGTGCGCAAGTTTTTTAGGGATTAGAGAATGAATTTTTCGTTACCGGATTCCGGGATACGAAATCAGGAGGGTCAATGCCAGGCCCAAGCCTGATTCCCGGGACAACCACCCCCATAACACGCGCGGTCAGTCAGGCCCCAGAGTCTGCCATGGCCCGGATATTGTCTGAGGCGCCCTATCTTCCGCGGTGCTCCGACAACAAGACGGCCGCGCTGTCTCAACCCCGCCGTCTGGCCACCCGCTTTCCCTACATGCAGGTCAACCGCCGCGACGTGATGCCGTGGCTGGTGTTCGATATCGACTACCGCCCAAACGGACTTCCCTGGGAGTCAGCCGGGCTACCAACGCCCAACCTCATGGTTCGCAACCGCGATACCGGCCACTGCCACCTGTTCTACGCCATTGTTCCCGTCATCACCGGCCCGAAAGGCCGCGACAAGCCGATCCGTTTTCTTCGCAGTGTGTACGAGGCCATGGCCGGCAAGATGAAGGCGGACCCTCAATATCGGGGCCCGGTGGCCAAAACGCCGGGGCATCCCTGGTGGGACACCACGGAGTTTCACAGTCATGTGTACTCGCTGGGGGAGCTGGCGGACTACCTGACCCTGCCGGTGTATGCCCCTTGGGCTGGTCGCAGTCAATGCATGGAAGACGCCGACCACGGTGACTCCCGGCACTGGAAGCTGTTTCGTCGCATATGCTGTTACGCCTACCAATCGGTTCAGGCGTATCGCCGAGACAGCAACTATGAGGCCTTTGAAGAAGCCGTTTACACCCACGGCCAGGCGATCAATCGCGAGGTGTGTAAGCCGTTCCCGCGTAAAGGGTTGTTGCGTTTATCCCAGGTAAGGGCCGTTTGTAAGTCCGTTGCCCGCTGGACATGGCTCAACTACACCGGCTCCGGGCGCTGGGATCGTGGCGTCATGGAGCTTGATCGGTCGTTGCCGCTCTCCGTTCGCCAATCACTGGCGGCTCACCGAACGCATGGCTGTCGTCGGCAGGCCACCGAGCGCCGAATAGCGCAGGCCTGTCGCAATCTGCAAGCCGAGGGCAGGGCGCTCACATTCGTCGCCATCGCCCACGCCTCGGGCCTCACCCGCCAGACCGTTGCCAAATATCGCACCTTCATCGACTCCCTGACCGCACCCGCTGCTTCCTCTGACACCCGTTCCACTCAAGCGTCCAAAAAGGAGGCGGTATGTGCAAATGTCACCGATGTAAATTTTACTGCCCATAAGATAACTACCGTGGTAGGCGAACACAGCACAGGGTTGAAGGGCCTTGCTCCATCAGTCTGCGACCATCATCAATTGGGCAATCACGGTTCTCCAGTTCATGAACGTCAGGTCATCCAGGGTGATTTCCCAAACCAATCTCCATCTTGCATAGAGAGAAGTGTCGGAGACGAAGATATCCACGATCGGTATCAGGTTTTTGTGATGCCAGGTTCGTCCTCTCATGGGCGAGGTGTCACACATCGAAGAGGCAATGCGCAGTCTGGTTGCGAATCCAGTGACGATTCAGGGTCTGATCCACCTGGGTAGGGCTGTAGGGGATATCATTTGAAACAGGAATGCGGTCAAGTAACTGAGATTATGAACACAGTGGGGGAAACTATGATTTTGTATCCCGAAGGTGCGAGTGACATTGAAAAGAAGGCCATCGATGATTATTGGACTCTGAGCAACCCGGACAAGGGAACGTTCCAAGAGACGGTAAAAGTCATCCAGGAGCGTTACAAGCATGAGCTGACCGGGCCCCTGATTGATTTGACCAAGCGATCATGTTTTGTATTGGACACCCCTAATTTTTCCTGTAAGGGCTGCGGCTGCCGTTTGGCGGTAACGTCTCGCACGGCATTTCTGCAGCGGTTGCGAGAGAAACAGCAACCTGTCTGTAAGACGTGCCGAGATGCCCAGTTCAAACACGATTGCCAGGAGGCGACAGCCGTCAACACCCAATTCTGGCAGGAGCGTGTATTTACGAAGACATGGGCTTTGGAATCGCTCAACTTTATCGAATTGCTGGTTCTGGCCGCCGTTCTGGTGCGCTCTCGGAGTTCAACGCTCTTGCAGCTCGTAGACGCTGATGACGTTGTAGACCTGCAGATAACCTGTTTGCCGGAACTTGATGAACAGTTAATTGGCCTGATTGAGAAGCGGGGAGTGGTGTTGCCTCTATGGCGTGTTCCTCCCACTGTTGCCAAGGCGAACTCTGTTCTTTCAAAACCTGGATCGGACAGGTTGGTGCCGGTGGTTGTTGCTCCCTTTGATGAAAGTCCTTTTACGCTACCGCTATACGTTTCTACGGGGGTGTATTTGAATCCTCACTTCACGTCTGAGCCGTCGATCACGTCTATTACCGACCTCACACACGAGGTTGTTGGTCGGTTGCGCTCGTATCCGCTTGTGGCTCATGACGTTGCAACGATAGAGCGCCTGTTGGCTCAATCACGAGCGGCCGCCTTGTCTGAACTGGCTGAAGATATTGCGGATCACCATGGAATTCCAATGGCTTCTTCTGCTCCGCTAATGAGCACAATGGAGGCGGCGGGCAAGCAATATGGTGTGCCTGAAATCAATTTTGCGCTTCACTACAAAGCTTCGGAATCGCGGCGGTATATTAAAGACCAGGGGCTCCCTCGATACACGGCGAAACACATCTTTGCAAAATCGTTTGTCCGTTACATCAATGAACTTCCATCCAGGGGATGGACGTTGGACAAACCCAAAAGGCTGTCTGATCCCTATGAGGCATCCACCCTCTTTGATGAGTTGTTTATCTCGTTGTTTTTTGACTCTGAGGATTTCCTGTTTCGGGGTATCCCGGTCAATGAATTCGTTACAGAGTGGGCTCGGCGGGTTGGTTTTGCCAAAGACTCCAGTGGTACCTGGGTAGAGTTGCCCTCCCCGGGTGTTTAGGAGGTTTACACCGTTTGTGGTGTTTGAATGTTTGTAGCCAAAAAACGTTTTGTAAATCGGGGCGTTATCGAATTATCGGCAACAATCATGGGGTGATAGGCAACAACTTTGGGGTAAGCGGTAACGGAAAACCGGTTTCCGGCAACAGAATCGGGGTGATAAGCAGCATTGCCCATTTCCGGCAACAGATTTGGGGTGCGAGGCAACAGAATTGGGGTCAAACACCTCGACAACGCACCGCACTGGTGCATTTCTGACCCCAAAGACGTTGCCGTAGTCGTTTTGACCGCGTGTTTTAGCCTTCCAGACCCCATTTCTGTTGCCTCGCACCCCGAAAGTGTTGCCTCAACCTCAATTCTGTTGCCACCTGACGATCGTCTGGCAGGGTTGACCCCAATTCTGTTGCCGGGAACCCCGAAAGTGTTGCCTCTCTGCTCGCCCTGCTGGTTCGGGGTGGCAACACAATTGGGGTGAGGGCGTTTTCCGGCAACGCCAGAGGCAACACAATCAGGGTTTGTTGCCGGCAAACCATCCGTCTTTCGGGGCTCTATGGGCGCATTTCGGTCATACAGTGCTCAATCCGGTGATCTTCTAGGTCATTTTCTGGTGGCTGACCCCAATCTTGTTGCCTCGCACCCCGATTGTGTTGCCACCTGCCCCCTACCTGGCAGGCTGACCCCAATTGTGTTGCCTCGCACCCCGAATCTGTTGCCTGTCAGGTTATTCCGTCATTTCAGGGGTGGCAACACAATTGGGGTGAAGGCGTTTTCCGGCAACGCCAGAGGCAACACAATCAGGGTTTGTTGCCGGCAAACCTGCGCTACTCGGGGCTTTGTCGCCAAATTCTGGTCATCTGGCGATCACATTGGCTGTCTGTTGAACAGTCTGTGAGTGGTTGACCCCGATTGTGTTGCCGGGAACCCCAAAAGTGTTGCCGCTGGCTTTCGCAGTCTGTCATTCCGCGGCCAGGACCCCAATTCTGTTGCCCCTGCACATTCCAGGCTTACGATCGAGGCAACAACTTCGGGGTTGGTGTTCTGAAAGCGCCCTGTTGAGGCAACACTTTCGGGGTTTGTTGCCTCCAAATCAGGGGCTGGTGGGTCGTTCGAGGCATTTTTTGGTCAACCGGCGTTCAATTTGATGATTCCGTAGACAGTTTCATCGGTCTGACCCCGATTCTGTTGCCGGGAACCCCAACTTTGTTGCCTCAAACCCCGAAAGTGTTGCCTCTCGCCCTGATTGTGTTGCTTCTGCATTTACCCCCTTGCCGGCCTCGATAAACACTGGTATCAAGCACACTAATAGGCAGAATTACGACAACAACCACCACCAGATTGGTTAGGCATCATGGAAGCGGCAACCTCCGGCGAACAACTTGATTTCGTGCTTCTCGGCGACAAAGCGCCGAGCATGAAAGTGGTCAAATCCAATGCGTTAATCGAAGCGCACTACGATCTGAGCGTTAAGGAGCACAAATTACTATCGTTGGCCATTGCCAGAATATCTAGGGATCAGACTGCGTTTACTGAGCAGGTGTTTTCAGTCCTGGAAATTGCGCACCTACTGGGTGTTTCTACAAAATCCATTTATGGTGAGCTTGATCGGGTCTCTGACGGCCTGATGCGAAAGCAGGTTCAGATTCGCTCTCATAGCAAGCCCGAGGAATTCGTTAAGTACCAGTGGGTCACCCGGGCCTGGTGCAAAGACGGGAATTTTGGTATCCGAATCAGTGATGATCTGGCCCCCTACCTGCTTGAGTTGACCAACGAGTTTACCATGTACGAGGTGGCTCGGATTCTGCCGATGACCTCCCACTACTCGGTGCGCCTGTTTGAACTACTGCGCCAATATGGCTCGTTCGGCACGCGCACGTTTACGCTGGACCCCGAGGCCACCAAAGAACACAATTGGCCAAGTTTTGCTGCCGTCATGGGGTATAACCCTTCCAGTTATCCCCGGTTTTCCAACCTGAACCAGCGCATCTTAAAACCGGCCATGAAACAGGTTCGTGAGTACGGCCAGTTCAGGCAATTGGATGTTGTTCAGATTAAATTTGGCCAGAAAACCATCGCACTGCGATTCACCTGGCAGCGAGACGAAGAATACGAAAAGCTCTCCGGCAATCCGTTGTTTGATAAATTGATCGCGTTCGGCGTGAAAGTGTCTGTTGCCCGCAATCTCTTTAAAACCCACGGAGAAGATCGGATTGAGCGCAATTACCTCTTGGCGTGCAATGCGCAGAAAGAGGGGGCGATTAAAGAAAATGCGGCTGGCTATTTGGTTAAAGCCATTGATGAAGATTACGCCGCATCCCTGAACTTCTACGCCAAGGACGAGGCAGGCGAGCCCAAGGATGTGTCCCCTGGCGCATCCTCACCGGCAACCGCTTCACAGTCGGCACCCTCGGCAACGATGGCCGACTATCCTGATCATCCTGTGTATAGCAAATGCGCTACCGAAGTTGAGTTCCAAAAATTGCGCGCTATGGAGCGTCAGCGAGGCAAGGCGTTTGAAACTTATAATGAGTTTCACGACCTGATTGTGCGCACCCAGTTTGCTCGCCGGTAGCGAGGGCCGGGCCTCCCGCCAACCGCGCCATACCCGCTTGTTGGTCGTAGGGTGGTAGGTACAGCCGGATTATTTCTCCGGGGCGGTTTTGCGTTTGAGGCGGGCGGGGTTCCCGCCCGAACAGATGGCGGTCGCGGTGCGACCTTTCCGGGGCTTCGCGCCTGGGGCGCTCAGTCATCGGCTTGGCCTGCGGCCGCGCCGCTGGGAGGTGGCTAAAGCGGTTGGTTTTTCAGGCTCTCCATGGCCTTCGCTGCTCGGCGGTCAGCTTCGGCCAGGGCTTCGTCATCGATCGGTGCCGCATCCTCGACGGTCATGACGCATGTGCGGATCTGGAAGCGGTGAAGCAGGGCAATGAAGTGTGGGGTGCTCAGGGTACTGGCATCCAGCCCCAGCGTCTCCCACCGGTTGTCTGCCAGTAGTTTGGCCACCAGCTTGTCACCTTCATCACACGGCCGGGTACCGGCTTCCACCTGCAGGATGTAGAGTTTGCCGAGCAGACATTCCTTGAGGTGGCGATTCTCGGGCGCATTCAGAAAGGCAGCGCTCAGGTTGTTTTCCTCGCAAACGCTGCCCAGGTCCGGGTCGGCCGGGATGCTCAGCGGTAGGGTCTGGATCGTTGCCAGATGGGCCTGATACTCACCTTGATGCATGAGCCATTCCGTCACCGTCTTTCCGTGCAAGGAGGCCTCCCGACGCCAGCGTTCAAACTGGTCGTCGGGGACTTCAATCAGCAATGGCTTTGTCACGGACAACTCCTTGTTAATGCCGGTGTTGGGCCATTGGCCGGTTCTCAACAGCCAGTTCAACCAGGCGCTCAGCGACATGATGCGGACACATTTGGTTGAGTTCGTCCTTCATGTGCTCAAAGGAGGATATCAGCTCATACAGCGGGCGAAGGCGTGTTTGGGTCTGTAAGAGCATGCCCAGCACCAGCGTACCGGATTCGTCCGGCTTCCCGGTCTTTTGCAGATGGTCCAGGTACAGCGCACCGACCACCTTCATGGTGCCGCCTTCGTTCTCTTTGATTGCTTCCAGCGACATTTCATGGGCCTCGCATACCCGGTCCAACACATCCATTCGGATGGCGAGCGCAAACCCTCTGCCGGTCATGTCCTCATCCTGCAGTTCTTCCGGCAACTCAACGGCTGAACACATCAGGCCCAGATCGTCAAAGGCAATGTCGGCTGGCAGTGTCAGTCCGGCGTTCAGAATCCGGTCAAACACGTAGTCATCGATCAGGGACTGGATCTCGGCGTCAATGGTGGTGTCGTCTTCAGCCGCCAGGTGGCGCCAGTGCTTCAGGTGATGCTCAGGAATGTCCATGGTCAGGGACAGTTCCGCTTGCTTGGATTCGTTTTCGGCCATCTCTGGTCTCCTTCAGATTCTGGATCAAACCCTATCATGTGGGCGATTGTGGTAACGCGAATCGGTGGCAAATTGTGGGCTCAGATTTGCGCGGGATGGCATGCACGGATCGGATACCACGGGCCCCAGCTTGAGCGCTGTCGTTCCATCGCGGGTCGGTGTGGCAGTCTGGTTCATGGTGGTCTCCGGGTCGGCAGTGCCTGTGTGATGCTCGGGTTTCCCCGACTAGCCCTTACAATGGTAGGCGGTACGCCTACCATTGTCAATCATGAGGCGTTGGCTTCCTCGAACCATGCGAGCATATCGCGTTCGATATCGGCCGGCCGCTCGTTGTTTGCCATGGGCTTGGGCTGATCGTGCTTGTGAAGCCTTGCGTGTTCAGCCAGTCGCTTGTGTTGCAGAGCTTCGCGCTGCTCACGGAAAACCGGCCTCAACGCTTCCACGGGAATGTCGTACCCTTCGTTCTCGTTCATGTGCCGGCGCAGGTCTTTGAATTGTTCCGGAGAGGGTGGGTTGTTCAGCACCCGTACCCGATCCTCTTCCAGAATCTCGTTTTCCTCGGCCCAGGCATTGACGGCCAGTTCCCAGGCTTCTGAGAACAAATGGTGACGCAGATAGAAGCGTTTGTAGCTTCGGCTGGCGCTTTTTTTACCGGTGACGAAAACCTGGAAGCAAGGGGCGAGGTCTGTGTCATTCCATCGAGCAAATGTCATGATCAGGCTGTGGACGCCAACCCCTCGATACGGGTGTGTCAGCTTGTTATTCGTTGTCACGAACTTCTGGTACTGGTACCACAGGCTTTCGACTTCCCATTGAGCGTCGGTGTAATAGGCGAGCTTTTTCTGGTACAGGAAGTGCGGGTCCGATTCGTCCTGGATTTTTGCCTTGCGTGTTGAAAAATACTCTTGCGGTTTTTTGTCGCTCCAGACACGGTGAGCCCGGAAACCGATGAAGCCAGCCGGGTGGTCACCTGGACCGTAATACTTCACGCCCATGTGGAGTCCCTTGTTAGTGAATTAATGAGTGCGCTTTAGTATCTGTTATGCCGAGCGCCTGATCAACGATTCTGCCATGGTACGGAGCACCTGCCATTCACTGGCCGCCAGCTTTTCTGTGTTGGCCAACTCCATGACAAAGGCCTTGTCGTCCTCGGCGTCCGGCGTGTCCGCCTGGCCGGTCAGCAGCCAGTCAATGGAGCATCCCAGAAAGCGTGCCAGTGCCGGCAAGTGCTGTTTGGGCACGCCCTTCTTTCGCCAATAATAGAGCTTCTGGTCGGTCACATCGAGGGCGTCGCCTACATCGCTCCATGACAGCCCCCTCCGATCCAGGCGTTCCTGGATGCGTACAGCTTCCTCGCAGCAGGTTTTCCGGTTGGCCGGTTTCACAATCCGCCCCCTTTTTGTTTTCGGCACTTCGCGCAGAATTCGAACCAATCCTGGTTACGATGACTGACCACGCGGCCGTCGCTCACCAACACGGGTCGCTCGCCCTGGTAGCCCATACTGCGGGCATAGTCGGTCTTGTCCGAGGCGTTGGGGAACCGGGTGTGCAATGCGGTTGCGTGCGTCATGGTATTCTCCTGGTTGGCGTGTGCCAGTGTGTAAGCTGGTTTTCCAGCGCATTTAACGGTTAGTGTAGGCGGAGCGCCTACCTAAAGCAAGGGGTGAGCATGATTTTTCGGGCGCGATACAACGCCGTCTACCGGGATATCAGCGGCTGCGCGGACCCGGGCGTGATGGTGTCCTACCTTCAGTCCGACGGCCAGCGCAGTGAGCCGGTGGCGTGGCTGGGCGCCATCGACCGTCGGGTGGCCCGGCACCTGAACACCCGGCAGGTCATTCTGGAGATCGAAGGCTGGCGATTTAACGAACTGGACCGCACCATCTGGCTGGGGGTGGGTCAGTACGTGGTGGGCGGTCTGGTGGAGGACGGCGTGTTTGCCGTAACAGACCGGCGCCGGCCGTTGCTCAAGAGTACCCGCGAAGGTGAGGATGGCAGGCCGGATCGGTTGGGGCGGATAGCTGATCGCCGGCCAGTGGGTTTCGAGGATTCGGAGGCGTTAACCCAGCGGAGTGTGGGGGCGAGCCCCGAGCCTGCACCGGACGGCGGTGCTCAGGGCCTGGGTGGTCACGACTGACGGGTGAGTTCCCTGATTCGTTCGCTGCACGTTGAAGAGGACTCCGCGGACAGTCGCTTGAGTGTCACCCACTCATTAACCAGGGCGGGCCAGGGATGCGGAGCTTCGGCCATGCGATCCAGGATGCTGGCCTCGCTACGGTCGGAAAGGGTGTCGATGACAGTCAGGCAGCGCTTAAAGTCGTCGGTATCGTGCGGATACGCGAACTCCTGGGTCTGGGGGATGCCGGTGACGCAATGCGCCATGTAATCCGACGACCGCCCTCGATGACCGGTCAGAAGCCACTCACAGAAGGCGTCTGGAAGATCCTCGTTTTCCGTGGCCTGTTTGTGATTCTGAATTCGGTTCGGGCACATGGGTAGGTCCTCACGCTCCTTCAGCGCCTTCAGGTCATCGGGCATGCCGAACACCATGGTTGCGCCGGTCAGGGACGCCAGGTGCAAATCCATCAGGGCGCCTTCCGGGGCAGCGGTGGTCAGGTCTACCATGTCCTGCATGGGCACGCTGCCGAACACCAACTTGCAGTTGTTCATCGTCTGAACGCGGTAGCTATCTTCGTTGCGGTTCACTGGCTCTCTCCTTGTCGTTTTAAGGCTTGTTCACTGAATATCGGATTTCGGTATCTGGCTGTTCCGGGCAAAGCTGAAAGAATGGGTGCCACTGACGATCAGGTGATCCAGCACCTCGATACCCACGGTGGCCAGGGCGTCCACGATCTGGTGTGTCAGTGTAATATCAGATTGTGACGGCTGGGCACTCTGCAGGCTTGGATGGTTGTGATACAGAATCACGCGCCTGGCATTGGAGAGCAGGGCGTCTCGCACCACTTCCCGAGGGTACACGGCCGACGTGCTCACAGTCCCTTCAAACAGGTCACGCTGGCGGATGACGCGGTTGGTGCTGTCCAGGTGCAGCACGCCGAACACCTCCCGCTCCCGGTCGGCCAGGTGATGCACAAGGTATTCGGTCACTGTGTCCGGATGTGAGAGGGCATCGCTTTGGCGGAACATCAAATCCCCGAGAATTCGTCTTGCCTCGGCCAGAATGTACCGCTCATGCGACGTAAGCTCCGCTGGGACTTTGCCAGGGGAGCTTTGCAGTAGCCGTTCGTTGTTAGCGCTGTCTGTTGGGGGCACGTAGCAGCCGGCACCGGCCACCACAGTCATGCGGGCGCTGGGAGTCGGTGGGCCCTTGTCCGGTTTGATGGTAATTGGGTCTGTACGTTTGGTGTTCATGGTGTTCTCCAGGACGGCAATTGCCTTGTTATGGTTCGGGAATCCCGACTTTCCTACACTATAGGCGTAACGCCTACCAATGTCAACGCTTATTTTGCTCGGGCGACGTGAGTAATGGTCTCGCCTGCTGTGACCAGATCGAAAGCGCCGCCGAGGTTGCAGGGGAGAGTTTCGATTTGAACCCTCCGTCGACTCATTCAGAGAATAGAGTCGCGGATTCTGATCACTCTCACGCAGCTCGGGCGGTCGCCCAGAGTGTGGAGAGCGTCACCGGGGTTCCCGGTGTGCGGCCAGACTTCGGCTGAGCCGCACGGGCTGACGGCTTGCGCCGCTTGCCCTGAAAAACTACCAAGCCTCGGGCGGCGATGTTATAGGCCGCGTTGAGGTCGGCGTGATAACGCTTGCCGGAGGCAAAGGTACACAGGCTGTAGTTACTCGCATCCCGCTTGACGGGACCGGAGCCATCGAACGCCTGACTGGACGTACCTCGGGCATAGACCAGCACCGAACGCAGACCGGCCTCCTGCGCCTTGCTCTGAATCCGATTCACCAGCATGCGGTGAAACCACCGATGGAAGCGGGCTTTCATCGGAGACCGTTTACGCCCGGCTTTCGGGCGCCAACCCTTCAGGTTTTCCGCCACCACCGCCTGACAGTGATGCTCCAGGGCCAGATTGATCAGCCTTCGGCTGATCTGATGGGCCTCGTTGTCCGCCAGCCGTTTCAGGCGGGAGTGGTCCCGGCTGCAAAATTCAGCCGGCAACCGACTGCCGTGGCGGGTATGTTGTCGGGCTTTGGCCCGGATGCGTTGCATCAGTCGATGTTCCCGGTCTTTATCGCGACGCCGGAGAAACCCCCGGGCGTGGACAGTGCCTTGATCATCGACCACGGCCCAGGTGGCCGCGGTATTAATGCCCACATCCACGGCCAGCACCCGCGTTGGGGTCCTGACCGGTTTTGCCGGTTCGAATTTCTCCGGCAACGACAAGCCCCACTGCTTTCCATTAAAGGTCAGCAACGGGGATTTCGACTGGCCCCTGCCGCGATAGCGGCACCGGCCGGACAATCGAAACCCCATCCAGATCCAGTCGTTGCGGTACCGGACCTTGATAAACGCCTGCGTGGCCTCGGTATTCAGCTTGATGCACTGGTTGGCGTAGAGGCTGGGAAAGGTCTGGGTGCTGGCGGTCAGTCTGGGCGGCCGGGCATAGGCATGACGGCGTTCGCCGTCAAGCCAGTCGCCATAGCGACTCATAAACGACCGGACCTGGCCGACAGCA
>ERZ1673960.45-NODE-45-length-45708-cov-754.688454_pt1 | contig 45708 bp, 27 predicted proteins | sample MGYA00580190_ERZ1673960 | MGnify/ENA primary metagenome ERZ1673960 (study PRJEB41334, sample SAMN05608106) | rock metagenome | biome: terrestrial subsurface; feature: shale formation; material: shale | place: USA: Pennsylvania ...
CTTTCAGCCGCTTCTTCCTTCCTTATGCCGCCTTCTCATGAGAAATCCGGGCTAGTAAGTACGAATACGCCCGCCTGTACGCAGACAATTCGCAATTGAAAGCCCTGAACCCTTTCGTGCTGGTCGACATGCCTGGCTTCAACTCCCCCCATGATTCACACAACCAGGCCATTTTGCGTTACCTGCGCCGAGGAGCACATTACCTGTTCCTGACGAGTGTAGAGGAAGGTGGGCTGCATCGTCAGGAAATTCGCAGAATGGATGAAGTTCTTGATATGGGGCGCGATTTTTCCGTTCTGATTACCAAGTCTGATATTAGGCCTCAGAGCGATGTTGATGACCTGCGCGGTTTTATAGATGACCAGCTATCCACCTGTTTTGGTAAAGAGGATCGTTGCCTCGCGACTGGCTTTCGTACCGATACCTCGTTGAGCCAAGCAATAACGGAACTGGATCAGGATTCAATTCTCTTAAATATTAATAAGGATGCACTGCTTAACTTCTATTTCATGCTTGATGGCACTCTTAATTCATCGATTGACGCCCTGAACAATGAGGAAGAAGAGAACCGCCGGGCGATCAGAGAGCTGCAACAGGGAATGGCAGCCATAGAACGAGAGCAGGAAGAAAGCATCAGAAAGGCGAAAGCTAAAGTAGCAGGGGACAAGGCGCGTCGAATTTTATCATCTGTCGAAAACGAGCTAAGGAACTCTACGGATGAGCTGGCACGTGCCGCTGCTACTGACCGAGATGCCTTCGGCCGGGTTCTTTCCGATATTGTTCGTAGCCGGATGTCGAGAGCATTTCAGGCTACAACGGCGGAGCTCGGTAATAGTCTGGCAATTGATATTAGTCAGAGTGTGCAGCTCTCGATGCCGTCATTAAGCTTTTCCGAAGACTGGTTTGACCACGTCGTTAGCACGATTAAAGTCCAAGTAATGGATGCCCTTTTGGGGGCTGTTGGCTCGCCTTCGCTCGAAAAACAAGGCGATGGAATGATGGGTGGCAAGCTTTCTCAGCTCGGGACTATGATCGCCTCCCTCGCTCCTCACCCGGTAATGAAGGCTGTCCTTGCCATATTGCCGGGTATTGTGGGGACGCTGCTTGACTCCATGGCCGAGCAAAGGAAGGAAGATCGGCTTAAAGAGGAGATTGCCCACACGACCATCCCCGATGTGTTGCGGCAAATTGCCCCTGTGGTTGATGAGGCAATGTTGACCATCAGTGAGCAGGTAATCTCGGCCATAAGCTCGGAATTTAATGACTTACTGAAAGAGAAAACCGAAGCGATTGAAGCTTTGCAGAAGCAAAGCGAAATAGGTGACGCGATGCGAAAGGACATTTCAGAGAAGCTCGTTGCTTGTAAGCAAGTTAACGATGAGACCGTCCAGGGGCTGATGAATGTGTGGGGGCAGGAATGAGTAGTGCTGATTTGGTTCGAAAAGTTACCGCTGTAAACGACATTCTTAATCGAAGTTCTGATATTGCCGATAGTGAGTTGGTAAACCTTAAGCGGGATAACGAGCCTCACTCTCCAAAAAAAATTGAGGAAAGTCTTTCAGATCTTAATGCAGCAGGACGCGAGCTTAGTATTGGTGTGATAGGTCGCGTAAAGGCCGGTAAATCTTCATTAATCAATTCGCTGTTGTTTGATGGATCGACGGTTCTACCTAAAGCCGCGACGCCGATGACAGCTGCGTTAACAACGATTAATTATGGGGAACGACTTGGCGCAGAAGTGGAGTTCTTTTCCAGAAGTGACATTGAACAGCTCAAACGGAAGAACCAGGAACATTCCGCGATTCTTGATCAAAAGGTCAAAGAAAAACTGGACTGGGTTACCGCCCGATTTAAGAATTCGAGGAAACGTGATGTAGCGAAGCCAGACGTACATAAGATTGAAGCTCAGGCATTGCGTGATGTAGAGGTAAACCACCCCTCCCTTGCCGCGGCAAGTGACTTGTACAAGAGAATCTCCGAATCTGGGATAAATGCAGACACACTTGGAAGTACGCGGATACTTGAAGCTGATTCACTGAGTGAGTTGAAGGATGAGCTCGAGCGTTATGTGGGATCGGCCGGTGACTTGATGCCGTTCACCAAAATGTTAAAGCTGAACTTGCCAGATGAAAGCTTGAAACACATTAACGTAATCGATACGCCAGGTTTGAATGATGCCGTTGCCTCACGTGAGCAGCGCACCTATGAAATGCTGAACCAGTGTGACGTTGTATTTATTGTCAGCCCGGCAGGCCAGTTTCTTAATTTTCAGGATTTGGAGCTGGCCAGTCGTTTGACTCGACGAGAAGGTGTTCGAGAAGTTTTTGTGGTGGCGAGCCAGGTCGATACCCAGCTGCATGGCGATGTTCGTTCAACGAGCAACGCAAACCTGCCTAAAGCGATGGAGAAAGTACGATCAATCCTGGCTCGACAAGGAGAAGAGGTGCTTCGCAATCAGGGTAATGAAGTGCTTAAGTCCATCGCTGGCGAGCAGCATCAACGCTTATTGCTGTCTTCAGGAATCTGTCAGACTTTACTCACCCAACCTGAGTCTGATTGGGATGACGGCGCGCGTTATGTCTATGAGCATTTGGCAGAGGATTACCCTGATTATTTCACTGACCAGCGAGAAGCCAGGGCCCATCTTCAACAGTTATCTGGCCGGGATGACCTCCAGCTAAAGGTGTCGGCCGCTAGAGAGCAAAAAGGACGCATTCAGGCGAATCGAGCGGCGGATTATCTCTCGGATCAGACCACAACTTTCGAACGCTACCTCAATGAGCTGATAGCTTACTTCGGCAAGCTCCAGCAAAAAATCAATTCGGCTGATAAGGAGCAGGTGCAGAGTAGGCTTGAAGAGCTGGGCAAGATTAAAAGTAAGGGCGAGCAAGCAGCAAAATATGTTTTTGAAGACAAGGTGCATGAACTCGATTCTTTGTTGAGCGACCAGTTGAAAGCTATTTCAGACGACATTTTTGGTGGTAACCGGGAAGAAATAAAAGCCTCCGAAACAAAGGAAACTGAGAGCTATAGGGCGAAAAAAGATGGCGTAGGTAATTGGGTTGCAAGACAATTATGGGGTGGTGGCTTTGAAACCAGAACGCGGGAATATATCGTTGTTGACGCTGCAGACGTGAGGGAGTCTCTGGAAAAGCTCGTGGGTTTTGTTGAGGATGGGATAAACGATACAACGGGGCGAATTTTGATGAAGTGGCGCAATGGGTTGCAAAGTGAGCTTGTGCGATCCATTCGTGAGGTGATGGGTGATAAAAGTGATTACCTCGAAAGCGATGCATTGATGTCTGCTTGTCGGCGGGCCGTGGCTGAGATTGGCGACTTCCCGAGCGCGAGCTTACCCGATTGGCCAGAAGAGTTGTCATCGTCAGAGAAGAAAAAAGGGCGAGAAGCCGAAGAGCATATCAGCTTGGCCAAAGAGCACTATGCCGACCTCCGAAATGCATCGAGAGCGCATGTGAAAAGATTAAGATCGCATCTTGAAGCACTGGGTGCATTTCAGTTGGAGATTTATCTATTCAATGCTCTCGAAAGCGATATGGAAAAGCAGCAACAATTGGTGGTCCACAAAGAATTATCTCTTGAGAAACTAGGGAGAATCATCAATGATCTGGAGGGGCTGGCGAATGAATGAGGAAAGTATTTGTTCTGGCCAGGATGGGCAGTGTTTCGGTTTGCCTGACACTGCTTCATTTCGATTTCTCCGGACGATCTTGCCGCCATTTCGGAGACTTGGGGACGGCTACAATAGTCTCTTGGACTCATATAGGGATGTAAAAAAGCGCGTTGGTCTGCTGTCCCAGCAACAGGAGGATCTGGAGTCACAGATTCGGGATAAATGTGAGGCTATAAATAAGCTTCAGTGCCGATATGACGCGACTCTTCTTGAGAAGCATCGACTCGAACAGGATATGGAGGGCCTGGTAGCTCAGCAAAAGGCGCTATCTGCACAGAGAGAACAATTGCAATCCGAGAAACAAGGACTGCTAGCGGAGAATGATGCTCTCTTTACTGACAAGAAGGACCTGCAGCAGCGGTACGACCTGGTTTCTCGCGCTATTTCAGCTAGAGGTGATGCAACGCCCAAATACCAGGCGTTGTCAGACATTCTTGAGAACGAGTTTTTGCCCTTTGCGAACAGTATTAGTGTGCTTAAGGGTGAGGCTGATGCGATTATCCGAATGAGGGGGGCTGTCGATCAACTGCGCGTCATCGAGAGCATGGCCAGGTTTATGGATAAAACCGTGGTTGCGCTTTCTGGCGGATTTAGTAGCGGAAAATCCTCTTTTATCAACAGCATGCTGAGTGGCAATACCATTAAGCTGCCTGTTGGTTTGGAGCGTATGACCGCTATACCAGCCTACGTTGGTCATGGGGAAGAGACGCGAATCCTTGGGTACTCAGTCAATGGCGGTGTAGTGGAAATCCCCGCCCATCTCTATTCTCGTTTGTCCCACGCTTATGTCAAAGCTTTTGATTTTAACCTGCGTGATTTGCTGCCCTACGTAGCAATCGAAACACCTCTTCGTGATCTCGCAAATATTTCCTTTATCGATTTGCCCGGGTATGACCCTGGTGCGAGTGACGCGTATACAGACAGTGATGACCTGGCTGCGTCAGAGTTTCTTGAGCAGGCCCATGCTCTTATTTGGGTTATTGGTCTTGATTCAAACGGAACTCTCCCGCGATCTGATATCGAGTTTTTGGTCGACCATGCTGATCGTGTAGAGCGCCTTTATGTGGTTGTTAATAAGGCTGATCTGAGGCCAGAGGCTGATCGTTCTGGAGTGATGGAAGAAGTAAGAGACAATCTTGAACTCTTTGGCATTGATTACGAAGGTATCTGTGTTTATAGCAGTGAACGCTCAAAAGAGTTTGATTATTTGGGAGATTCCTTAATGGAAACGCTTTCAAAGTGGAATTCCCAACATAACTCCCTGGCTGAAATTATCGCCGAGATCGATGCAGTATTTGAACTCTATTACCAGGCGTTCGATGAAGAAGTAGAGCGCCGAAATACTATGTATGGCCATACCCATAATTTAGAGCTGGACCTCTTGGAAATAGGAGCCTTCAATGAAGGTTCCAATAACCAAAGCTTGTCAGAAATGTTAAGGATGTATAGCGGTCAAAGTTCTAGAAGTAAACCTGCCTATTCACCTAATGATAAACGTCAAGGCTTAGATGAAGAAAGTCGGGATGAGAAAATAGATAATATAAAGAGTTATATTAGCGAGTTAAAGGTTGCCTATTCCGTGGAAAGTGTTGAGGCGCAGAAAAACTACGCAAAATCAATACACAAACGAATGCTGGCAATTTTGTGATTTCGCTTTTGCTGATTATAAGAATTCCAATAAGGAATGCTGGACTTTATGAAAATTTCCACTCTCCTAGATCAAATTGAGTTTGGCCAGATTGCCTTGCCCGAGTTTCAGCGAGGTTATGTATGGAACCGGGATCAGGTGCGCGGTCTGGTTCGTTCGCTGTATAAACGTTATCCAGTAGGCAGTTTGCTGGCATGGATTACTGATAGCTCTCAGGCCAAGGGGCGTGGTGTTGCGGACGTTAACCCCGGGCAGCAGGTGAAAATGCTGCTGGATGGCCAGCAGCGAATGACCTCGCTGTACGGCATTATCAAGGGTGAGCCGCCGGCGTTCTTTGATGGTGATGCCAGTGCGTTTACAGGCCTGTACTTCCATGCTGAAACTGAAGAGTTTTCGTTCTACATGGCGTCCCGGATGCAGGGAAATCCGCTGTGGGTGGATGTCACAAGGTTGATGAAGGAAGGTGTGCTGGACATTCAGGACGAGCTTTCCGATGTACTTGACGACAACAAGAGAGTTCTTCGTTGTGGTCACCGTCTTAACCGTTTGCGTGAAATCGGGGATATCGACGTCCATATTGAAGACGTTTCCGGCTCTGAAATGACGCTGGATGTGGTGGTGGACATCTTCAACCGGGTCAACAGTGGTGGCCGAAAACTGTCAAAAGGCGACTTGGCGCTGGCTCGTATCTGTTCGGTGGAGCCCGATGCCCGTTCCCGTATGCGTAAGGCATTGGATGATTGGAGCGAGGCGGGGTTCGGTTTCAGTCTGGATTGGCTATTGAGGAGTGTGACTACGATCGCCACGGGCGACGCCCGGTTCTCTGCGCTGCACGATCTGGATGCCAGTACCTTCAACAGTGCTTTGCAGCGCGCTATTAATCACACTAATACGATTTTGGACCTCATCGGTGCCAGGCTGGGACTGGACCACCAGCAAGTGCTGACGGGCCATTTTGCGTTTCCGATACTGGTCCGTTTTCTGGATGATGCAGGGGGCGTGGCTCAGGATCTGGAAACGCAAAATAAAATCCTGTTCTGGTATGTACAGACTGCAATCTGGGGCCGGTATTCCGGTTCGACAGAGAGTGTGTTGTCTCGGGATCTCAATATTCTCCTTGATGCAGGCTCCGATGAAGGGCTGGATGCGCTTATTCGGGAGCTCATGCTTTGGCGAGGCAATCTCCGGATTCGTCCAGAGCATTTCACCGGTTGGAGTCGAGGCAACCGGTTTTATTCCATTCTTTATATGCTCACCCGTGTGGGTGAAGCGCAGGACTGGGGTTCTGGCCTGCCGCTGAAAAAAGGGCTGTTGGGCAAGAACACCTCTCTGGAGGTTCATCATATCTTCCCAAGGGATTTCCTGAAAAAGAATGGCCACGACGACAAGAAGGCCATCAACGCATTGGGGAATTTTTGCTTTCTCACCAAGAACAGCAACCTGCAGATTAGCAACCGGCCCCCACAGGAGTATTTCCCTGAAATTGAAAGCCTGCACCCCGGAGCGCTGGCCAGCCAGTGGGTTCCTCAAAACCCGGAGTTGTGGAAGCCGGAAAATTACCCTGAATTTTTGCGCCAGCGCCAGGCGTTATTGGCCGATGCTGCCAATACCTTCCTGGATACCTTGTACGAGTTACCGCTTGAAGATTCCGATAGTAACTACCAGGCAATAGAGCAGGGCGAGTCCGCACCCGGCGGCATTGCAGATGCGGAAGAAGAGAAAGCGCTGGATGAAGTGAATACGTGGATTATTGACCGTGGGCTGCCGAAGGGTGAGAAGGAATTCGAGCTGAGAGATCCCGATACCGGTGAGCTTAAAGCGTTCCTGGATTTGGCATGGCCGGAAGGACTGCAGGAAGGCCTTTCCGAGCCCACCGCGCTGATTCTCAATGAGGAGCTGGAAGTCTTCAAACTGGCCACGAACGCCGGTTTTCAGGTATTCGATGATGCCGAGGAGTTCCGGGTTTATGCCGCCCGCAAGGTGTTGGGTGATCTCCATTATGGCCTGCCCGAATGGGCACAACAGGTGGACGAGGCCGCCATTCCCGTTGTGAACCACATCCTGAAAAGTGATTTGCCTGTACCGGAATGCGGTGGAGAGATTCAGATGGGCACCGGCGAGGTGGCCGGTGAATTCGAATTTGTCTGGGACGACCATCGCGTTGCCGTCTGGGTTTCAGCCGAACACGCGCCCCACAGAGCCATGTTGGCAGCCCAGGGCTGGCGTTTGTTCTCTCTGGATGAGGTGGTGGAGCTGCCCCGGTTGCTTGAAGTGGCTTTGGAGAGTGATTAGGTCGGTTCGTAGTCTTGAATCGACTTGGCTGAACACGAAATTTGTCTTGTAGGAAATAGGGAGATTCATTGTGCGCTTCACACTCACCCCCGGCCGTTGGTACGCCATGGAGCTTATCAGCCCGGAATTCGGCCCGGCTGTTCGTCGTTGTTCGCCGGTTCGCGTTGATGGCTTTCGGCCGGCGGGCGATGGTTCCGGCTCGTTTGAGTTATCGTTTTTTCATGCGGCCTATCCCGAAGGCGTGCAAAGCAAGCTTTACAACATCTATACCCTGGAAAGGCAGGAACATTACCTGCTTGGCCGCGAAGCCGGGCAAAAGCGGCTGGTGTTGTTCTTGGAGCTCACGGATGAATGGCTGGAAAAGAATTTTGATCGCCAGGCGTTGAAAAACTTCCAACGAATGAGAACAGAGGAATGATGGCTAGAACTAGCCAGGGTTTCCTTGATATTCCGAAACATATCAATCCATACAAGGTATTACAGATGAAGCTCCCGCTTTTCCGTTTGATTTTTGGCGCCTTGGCGTTTGCTCTGATATCCGGCTGCTCAATGTCCCCTTATATCAAGGACAGCGTAGACAACCCCGAGGTAAAAGAGGCAGAGCTAACAGAAGACGAATACCTTCGCATTGGCTATCTGGCGCGCTATCTCACAGAAACAGATGTCAGAAACCAGCTCTCCGCAAAGATACGCCAGACTGAATACGTTCGTGAATGGGACTACGTTGACCATTCCATCCATGCTTCCATGGCGACGGATTTGGTTGTCGGTGAGTTGGGTTCAGATCTCGGTGCAGGAATCGGGGCAGCTATTTTTGTCGCTGGCATGTTGTCTGGCGATGGGAGTATGGATGAGATTAGTCAGATTTTCCTGCCACCGGAAATGGATGGGGAGCTTCTGGAAACGCCTGAACAAGCGAGAGCGGCTGGCGTGAATCTTGTTCGTGGCCGGTTGGAGCAGGTCGCTGGAAAGCTTGGCAGTGAGTTGTCCTGCGAGTTTGGCTGTGGCGAGCCCTATGCGATCTACTCCATTCGCCTGCCGGAAACACCTGTGTCCGGTGAGAACTATGTCTACTGGCCTAAAGATATTGTGATTACGGTAGATTTGTTGGGATTTGTGCCTGTAGAGAAGGGTGATCCGGTCTCGGCTTTGGTTGGCTTTCCGGTGGCCTGGAAGACCGAACCGGGCAATACAGCGTTCCTAAGAATGGTCACAGAGCCGGACTATCTCGAAGATGGCAGTATAGAGCTTTATGACATCGGAGATTCCGGGCGCAAGGCGGTTTCTGCTTGGCGCCGGCTTTATGGAACCAAGCTGGGGCTGTCTATCAGAAGGTCTTTGCATCACGATACGAAGTGGCTCTGGGGCATCGAGCGGGGTCACCCCAGCCTGGTGTATTTTGAGGGTGAAGGATACGGTTACTCCCTCAACAGCCGTGTCGATTTTATCGATAGGATCGTAGTTTCCCCAGCTGCGCTTTAAGCAATTGAATTCAGATTTAATTTTGGACTTGATTTGGAGCCCTCATGATCCCCGGCCTGTTAGCCACGGAAGTCTCGGCAGCCCTGCGTGAATTCATTGTTACCGGTTACGAAACCGAAACCGCTCCGTTCAAGGGTGAGTTCCATCGCCTCGTGGAGGAACAGCAAGGCGGTGAGGCCTTTATCAAGGGGCCCTATGTGTCGGTGGGGCTGCCGTTTTTGTCCGGCAAGGCCGGGAAGGATTTTTTCTCGGGCTTTAATACCGAATTCCCGCCCTATGCCCACCAGGAGCAGGCCTGGCAGCGGTTGGCTTCCGACCGTAAGGCCGCCAATACCCTGGTAGCCACGGGCACCGGCTCCGGTAAAACCGAGTGTTTCATGTACCCGGTGCTGGATCACTGCCTGCGCGCCGGCGCCGGCATCAAGGCCATTGTGATTTACCCCATGAATGCGCTGGCCACGGACCAGGCCAAGCGGTTTGCCAAGGAGATCTATAGCCAGCCAGCGCTGAAAGGCCTGCGTGTGGGCCTGTTTGTGGGCGGCGACGGCCAGGGCACCAAGGTGATGGGGCCGGATCAGGTGATTACCAGCAAGGAAGAGTTGCGTAACAACCCGCCAGATGTGCTGCTCACCAACTACAAAATGCTCGATTACCTGTTGATGCGCCCCAAAGATCAGAAGTTGTGGGCACAAAACGGGCCGGATACCCTGCGTTATCTGGTGGTGGACGAGCTGCACACTTTTGACGGTGCCCAGGGCACGGACCTGTCGTTGCTCATTCGCCGGCTACGGGCTCGCTTTGATATGGCCGCAGACCAGCTTGTGTGCGTGGGCACCTCGGCCACTCTGGGCGGCGAGGATTCGGTTCAGGGACTGCTGAATTACGCCTCGGATATTTTCTCCAGCCCTTTCCGGCGTGATGCGGTGATTGCCGAGCAACGCCAGGCGGATTCGGATTTTCTCGACAACATTGCGTTTTTGAACCTTAACCCGGATATCGGCCCGGACGAGCTGCGTGAAGCTTTATATCAGGGCCTGGAAGCCTATTTGCTGAAAGCTTATGAGCTGTATTTCAGCAACCCTCCGGAGCAGGATTTGATGGCGGAAGATGGCCGTATTGCCCTGGGTAAGGAGCTGAAACAGCACGGCCAGTTGGCGAACCTGCTGCGCCAGTTGAAGCTGAGTGAGGTTACGCCCACTTTCCGGGAGCTGGTTGAAAAGCTGGCGGGGCAGGTTCCCAAACGCTTTGACCGCCAGCCGGAACAGGCTTTACTGGCGCTGCTCTCCCTGATGGCCCATGCACGCAACCATGCAGGCCGCCCGTTTGTGCAGTTGCGTTTGCAGCTCTGGTCGCGGGAGCTGCGCCGTATTGTCGGCACCCTGCGGGAGCCGGTTTCCAGTAATGGCACTTCTGATGAAGCGGTGGACGAGAACGCTTCTGCTCATCTGCCGCCCTTGCTGGCGTTTGGTGATGACCAGGCCCCGAAAGACCAGCAACAGGTGCGCCTGCCGCTGGTGCAGTGCCGGGAATGCCATGGCACGGCCTGGCTTACCCGCATGGAGGGTGGCCATGTGTCGGATGACTGGGTGGAAACCGAACTGCAGGCCATTTATTCGACGTTCTTCAGTAACGGCCGGGAAACTAGTTTGCTTTTGCCATGGCAGCAGGGCGATAAGCAATCGCCGGCCGGTTTCATATTGGATAACTTCAAGGTGTGCCGGGACTGTGGCAAAACTGCGGCTATCGAACACGCCGGTCCCTGCAAGGGCTGCCAGGCCGGCAATGAAGCGCTAATACGGGTGAGCAAACCTCATCAGCTCAAAGGGGTGAAGCGGGACAACGTCAACAAGGTGGTGCATGAGCACGACTGCCCGTACTGTTCCGCCAAGTCGGCTCTGGTGGTGTTTGGTGCCCGGGCCGCCAGCCTGAGCGCGGTGGCCATTCACCAGCTGTTCAGTAGCCGCGACAACGACGATCGCAAATTGCTCACCTTTAGCGACTCGGTGCAGGATGCCACCCACCGGGCCGGCTTTTTTGCGGCCCGAACCTGGCAGAACAATGTGCGCATGGCGCTGACTCAGTTGCTGGAATCACAAGCCGGGCCGTCGGCACTGACAGATATCCCGGACGCCTTCGAAAATTACTGGCTAAAACACGCCGAAAAACGGGGGCGCCTGCCTTTAACGGATTATCTGCGGGAGTTCATGCCGCCGGATCAGCGTTTCCGCTCGGATTTTGAGTATTTCGAGCAAGCCGGTGAGTTACAGGATCCCGGGCCTCTGTTGGGCCTGATTCGCCAGCGTATGCTCTGGCAGGTTCTCGAAGACGTGGCCTGGCGCTCCCAGGTGGGGCGTTCACTCAACCGTTTGGGCATCGCCGCGCTGGAATGGCCGGTAGAGCCGGTGCAGCAGGCAGCCGCTCATTGGGCGGAAACCGTGGATAACACTCTGGGTTACCGAATTGACCGAAAAGCGGCTTCCGGCTTCATGCTGGGCCTGGTGCAACACCTGGCGGACATGGGCGCCGTGGGTCTGGAAAGCCTGAAAGCCTACCGCTACCACCAGGGTAACCGATATTTCTTGAACGGGTTACGATTTGCACCGCCGCTAGGCAAATATACCCCCAAACCCAAATATCCGTCATCTACCAAAGGCGAGGGCTATGTGCCGCTGGTCAGCGCCAATAACAGCCAGAGCTGGTTTGAGCGCTGGCTGGCCTGCCTGAACCCTTCTGCATTGATAGACCGCAAGCAGCTGGAGCATGTGCTGGTCGAGGCGTTGGACGCACTATGCACTACCGGGATTTTGCAGCAGGAGCTAAGCGATAAAGGCGCAAAACTTTGGCTGCTTAACCCGGAAAAACTGGCCATCACCACTGAAGTAGCGGCAGTGGAATGCCCCGGCTACCGGCCACTGCATGTGCCAACCAGCCATTCGGAACACTGGTTGGGTTTACCATTAACCACGGCTGCTGACCCGTCGCTGGCGTATGAAAATCCTGTGCCGGTACGTGAGTCCTTGTACCGGAATTTGTTTCGCCATGGCGAGATTCACCGGGTGATCGCCCACGAACACACCGGCCTTCTGGCCACCAGTGACCGGGTGCGGGTGGAAAACAGCTTTATCAATGGCGAAAAGCCCTGGGAGTATAACCTGCTGTCGGCCACGCCTACCTTGGAGATGGGGATTGATATCGGCGACCTTTCCAGCGTGCTGCTCTGCTCGGTACCGCCGGCGCAGGCCAATTACCTTCAACGCGTGGGCCGGGGTGGCCGCAAGGATGGCAATTCGTTTGTACTGACGGTCGCCAATGGCCGCCCCCATGATCTGGTGTTTTATGCCGACCCCAGTCGCATGTTGGATACCCCGGTGGAGCCACCAGCGGTTTTCCTGAAAGCCCGCCATGTACTCCGCCGTCAGTTGCTGGCTTACACCCTGGATTGCTGGACGCGTTGGGCGAAAGGCGACAATCAGGTACCTGCCAGCATGCAACCAGTACTGGATGCGGTGGAGAAGTTCCGGGAAGACCGTTTCCCGTACACGCTGTTGAACTTCCTCAAGCACAATATGCAGGAAGTCTGGGATGGTTTCGTCAGCCATGTGGCCACTGAGCTCTCGGAAGAAGATCAGGAGCTGTTACGCCAGTATCTGTTTGGCGGGCCGCAGCACAAAGACGATCATTTGCAGCTGTATGTGGTGAACCGTCTGAAGCTGGTCGCAGACGAGCGGGCTAATATGGCCAAAACCATCAAGGATCTGGACAAGCAGCTTGAGAAATTGCGCAAGCAGCCGCAGGACGAGCACACCCGTGAAGAAATCCAGGAGCTGGAACGTGAAGTCGCTGGCTACCGCAGCCTGCGCATACGATTGAACAAGCGGGAGACGCTGAACTTTTTCACTGACGAAGGTCTGTTGCCGAACTATGCCTTCCCGGAAGAAGGCGCGACCCTGCATTCGGTGATTTTCCGTTCGGAACAGAAAACCACGGGAGCCGACAACGCCGAGCGCGAATTTATTAAGCGGGAATACGAATACCAGCGCCCGGCCCAGGCGGCGTTAACGGAGTTGGCGCCGGAGTCGGTGTTTTATGCCGGCAACCGCAAGGTGAAGGTTACCCGGGTAGAGACTGCCAAGGGGCGCAACATTCAGGACTGGCGATTCTGCCCCCGCTGCCATTATTCCGCCCCGGCGGATGATCCCCAGGCGGGCTTTGGTGACAAAACCTGCCCTCGGTGCCACACCAATCAGTGGGGCGATGAAAGCGCACGCACCAAGATGTTGAAGATGACTCAGGTGTACGCATTCACCAATGCCAAAGACGCCATGCTTGACGACCGTTCCGATGATCGGGAGCCGGTTTTCTTCAACAAGCAGATGTTGATTGATTTCAAACCGTCCGACATCCGCATCACCTGGGTGCTGGACGATAAGGACCGCCCCTTTGGTTTCGAGTTTATCCGCTCGGCCAACTTTCTGGAGGTCAATTTCGGCCGCCGGGAAGGGGAGGAGATGTACTTCGACGTGGCGGGTGAACACATCCAGAGAGCCGGCTTCCCCATTTGTCGTGAGTGTGGCTCGGTGCAGTCACGGAAGGCTGCGGCCGGGAAGGCAGAGGCGAAGCATCTGAAAAGCTGCAGCTTCGCCCGTGGCCCGAAAAAGTTGCCCGGCGGGCGTGAAGATATCGGTATAGAAAACTGCCTGTACCTGTATCGCCGATTCTCCTCTGAAGCGCTGCGGATATTGCTGCCAAGGTTGGCGACCGGTGGCACCGATGAACAGATCAACTCGTTTGTCGCTGCCCTGCAGCTGGGCCTGAAGCGACGGTTTGGCGGTAAAGTGGATCACCTGCGTGTCGCGCACCAAAGCGAGCCCATTGGCGAGACCGATGAACGCAGGCATTTCATCGTTCTGTACGATTCCGTGCCCGGTGGGACTGGCTATCTGCACGAGCTGTTGAGCCGCGCCGAAAACATGCAGGACGTGTTCAAACAGGCTTACCAGGCCATGGAGAACTGCGATTGCTATGGCAACACCATGGATGGCTGTTACCGGTGCCTGCTGGAATACCGCAATGCCTATGGCATGGAGAGCACCAGTAAGGAGCTGGCTCAGGAGATGCTGAGGGATATTGTTGAAGGCGGCCACGAATGGGTGGAAAACAAGGAATCCCTCAGTGCGCTGGGCGGTAATCCCTGGGTTGATAGCGAACTGGAGGCCCGTTTCCCGGAGGCGCTAGGTCGTTTTTCCGGTGCGGACTGCGTTGGTGGCCATAAAGTGCGGGTATCGCAGGATGTGATTCGCGGCAAGCATGGCTATCGTCTGACCATTGGCAACCTCTCCTATGAAATGGAGCCCCAGGTGGACCTGGGCATGGCCGAAGGCGTGCAGTTCGCCAGCCGTCCGGATTTCGTGCTTTGGCCGGTTCGTGCGGGTCTTAAGCCTGTGGCGGTTTTCCTGGATGGGTATCAGTTCCACAGCAACAGGGCGGAAGAAGACCTGCTCAAACGCCAGGCGCTGATGCACGCCGGCTTCGTGGTGTGGACGCTCAACTGGTATGACGTCAACAAGGTCATGGGCGACAAGGCGCTGGATGTACCGTTGCCCACGGGCATGACGTCTCCCGAGCAGAACCACCAGGCGATTGCGGGTCTGGCCAAGGTGGCAAACGTTGGCAATGCCGCCGAACATTTGAGCAAAACGACTTTTGAATTGCTGATGCACTTTCTGACGGAGCAGGACAGTGAAGCCCTGGCCAGGCAGGCGTTGCTGTTCGCCTTCCAGTGCCTGCCGGCGAAAGCATTGACAGATCCTGTTATCAAGCAAAAGGCTGTGGACAGTCTCAATGGCCTGCCTGCTTCGTTTACCGACCTGCAGCCTGAACCAGCGGCCCTGGCCGGTTCGGTATCTATGCACGATAACCAGAGCTCAACATTGTTTACCCTGAACCTTTTGGCCAGCCGGGAGTTATTGGCGTCGGCTGATTTGCGCAAGGTATTGGTAAACCTGTCTTATCACCTCAAAGGCAGCGAAGAGGCTGCCCGTTACCAGTGGCAGCGCTTCTGGGCCGCCGTGAATTTCCTTCAGTTCCTGCCTGTGTTCTACGCCTGGACGCCGGAATCCAGAAACAATGGCACTGCGGCGGGGCTGCTCTGGCCCCAGGGGGGAGAGGCAAAAGAGCAAGCCTCGGCCCCGGACTCAGGCAAAGAGCCTTCCTGGTTTGAGTATGTTGATCAGGCACTGGCGGAACAGTTATGCAAACAAAATGCCCATTGGCCGGAGGCCGTTTTGGTAGGTGAGCCCGTAACGTTGGCAGATGACGAGGTGGTGGGTGAAGCCGAGTTGATGTTCGAGAATGAAAAAATCGCATTTTTGCTGGAAGATGAGCCTGATCAGGCGGCGGCCAGACCTTATCTGGAAGCTGAGGGCTGGCGGATACTGACTGGGGTAGACGCTCTGGTTACGGCAATGAATGAAATGGATGCAGGAGTTTAAACATGGTCAGTGTTGCGTTTTCGGAGCAGTATTTCGATAGCTTGCTGAAACTCACCCCCAATGAGCAGAGCCAGGCCAACAAGGCAGTGATGCAGTTTCAGCAAGACCCGCAACATGGCGGGCTGCATTATGAGAAGCTGACCGCGTTCAAGGACAAAAAGCTGCGTTCGATTCGCGCCAATCAGGATGTGCGCATTATCCTGGCAGCGGCAGAAAAAGAAGACCTTTACCTGATGCTGCACGTGGGCCATCACGAGCCTGCCTACAACTGGGCGGCTAAACGCAAAGTGGAGATTAACCCCAACACTGGCAGCCTGCAGGTATTCACGGTTGAAGAGAGTACGGGGGGCGCTGCCTTGGAGCAGCCCGGAGCTCCTGAACAACCGGGGTTGTTCGATGCCATTCGTGACCGGCAACTGCTTCAACTTGGCGTACCCGAGGATGCAGTACCCCTGGTGCGTAGTATGAAAATTGAGGCGGATCTGGAAACGGCCCGCGTGAATGAACAGCTCCCCGCTGATGCCTACGAGGGTCTGTTCATGTTGCTGGCTGGAGCCACTTTCGAGGAAGCCTACAATGAAACCGTGCCGGCAGTGCCGGAACAGGTGGATACCGAGGACTTCGGCACCGCGCTGGCCCGCCCCGAATCCCGCGCCCGTTTTGCCGTCGCAGAAAACGAAGCAGCCCTCCAGGAAGTGCTCAACCAATCTATCGAGAAGTGGAGGGTGTTCCTGCATCCGGCCCAACGCCGCCTGGCCAATGGCAAGAAAAACGGCCCGGTTCGGGTGTTGGGCGGTGCTGGCACCGGCAAAACGGTGGTGGCCATGCACCGAGCCAAATGGCTGGCGGAAAATGTGGCGAGTGAAGAAAGTAAGGTGCTGTTCACCACGTTCACCCGCAACCTTGCAACCGATATCCGGCAAAACCTGAACAAGATCTGTGCCCAGGACACACTTCAACGCATTGAGGTTAACAATCTGGACGCCTGGGTGGTCAGTTTTCTGAAAAAAATTGGCTACGACTACGGCCTTTTGATGGATGCGAAGGAAGAAAAGCGGTTCTGGGAAGAAGCCTATTCCGAAAAGCCCGCCACATCGGATCTGAGTCTTGGTTTCTTCCGGGAAGAATGGGCCAGGGTGATTCAGCCCCAGTCGGTGAGCAGCGTGGATGAGTACAAGAAGGCCTCACGCATTGGCCGGGGAACCCGCCTGAATCGTCAGCAGCGGGTTGAGATCTGGCCGGTTTTTGAGCGTTATCGCCATTTGTTGGCCAGCAACCACCTGAAGGAAGCCGACGATGCCTACCGGGATGCCCGGCAACTACTGGAAAGTAACCCAGAACTACGGCCAAATCTGTGCTCGGTCATCGTTGATGAAGCCCAGGACATGGGCACTCAGGCCTTCATGTTGATTCGTGCCCTGGTGCCTGCAGGCCCGAACGATCTGTTTATCGTCGGTGACGGGCACCAGCGCATCTACGGTAAAAACAAGGTGGTGCTTGGCCAGTGTGGCATTAATATCCGCGGCCGCAGTGCACGGTTAAAGGTTAATTACAGAACCACGGATGAAACCCGCAAACTGGCGGTGAATATTCTGGAAGGCGTAGCCGTGGATGACCTGGACGGCGGCGAAGATACCCAGGCGTTTTACCATTCGCTGATGCACGGGCCGGCACCGGAAGTGCGCTGTTTTGATTCGATGGATGACCAGGCCGATGCCATTCTAGCGGCCATAAACGAGAACGAGCTTGCACCGGAAGCCTGCTGCGTGATTGCCCGCACCCGCAAGGAGGTGAACGAGCTGAAAAGTGCTTTGGAAAGCAAACAGCAGGTTTGCCATATGCTGGATGGTCGCAGTGCCGCCACACCTGACGGTGCGCTGAATCTGGCGACCATGCATCGGGTGAAAGGCCTTGAGTTTGATGCGGTATTTGTCGCGTCTGCCAATCGCGGTTTGTTGCCTCTGGATTTTGTGCTCAGCAGTGCGGCTGATGCGGTTACCCGCCGGCAAAGGGAAAACGAGGAGCGGGCGCTGGCCTATGTCAGCCTGACAAGGGCTCGTAAGCTGGCGTTCGTGTTTGGCTATGGGCAGATGAGTGAGTGGTTTGGTGACTAAGCGCATTGTTTAACGGCTGGATTCTGCCCATGCGTTGATTGCCTGTTGAGCGGTTTCAGCAGGCAAAAACTCCTGCTCCAGCCGTCCCCGTTCGGCGTCATTCAGATGGCTATAAAGCGCTGCCTCAGCCGGGGTGAGTGCTTCGGGAATCTCTGCAGGGGCTGGCTCGGGTTCATGAACAGCGCTGCTTTCCTCGAATTGATCAAAGGTTGAGCGATCCATTAGCAGCTGGGTGAGCTTGGGTTGTAGCTCCCGGGCGCGGGCTAGCATGTAGAGACCCCAGGTGTCCAGGTCACCCCAGTAGGCAATGCTTTTGCCGACCAGCCATCCGGCTCCCAACCAGGAAAGGTTGAGGCCGGAGCCGAGCACGGCAAGTGTTCCAGGAGCGTTCGGCAGTTGATGCAGGCAGCGTTCGTTTTCCACCAGCAACAAGCGTTGGCCGGGCAACGGAGAAGATTGTAGGTCTCTTGCTCGCACCCTCAGTTGCGAGAATGGCAATAGGCTGCCATCCAGGTCTGCCACCAATAGCCAGTGGTGGCCTTCGTCTTCGGCGCCGAGGAAGGCTTCCAGGCCGGTTTGGCTGGCCCGGCCTTCGAAGAGCACATCCAGCATGTGGGTAATCAACTGACGGTTACGTTCAAAAAACTTGCTGTCGATGCCCGCCAGCGAGAGGGCTCGTAGTGGTTTGCCTTCCGCACAATCCGGTGTCAGTTGCAGGGCAAGCTGGCCGCAACGAATCACTTCGGTTTCCGGTCTGTCCATCACCAGGCTGCGACGGCGGATGACCAGTGAGTGAAAGCGAGGATCCAGTTCCGGCACCAGGCGGCCCAGTATCTGGTATTCACGCCGGACTTCGGGGTCATTCGTCGCTTCCACCCATTCGCTGGGGGAGTTCAGCTCCCAGCTCACTGGCACGCTGATGGGCTCCGCAGCGCTCTGAAAGCGCACCGGTTGCCAGTGTACACGGCCGGTGTCAACGTGCCGCCACTGTTCCAGATGGGCGCGCACCTGTTCCAGCCGGTTGCGGACGTCGCCACCGCTGGGCTTGCCCACAGGCAGCGTGACTGGCCAGCTACCCGGGTAAAGCAGACGCTGCTCACGCAAATCCGCGTTTTGCCACTGCCGGGCCAGCCGGGATGCCAGGTCAGCCGGGGATTTCATCGCGTTTACGGGTCATTTTTTCGGCGTGGGTTTCCAGCTCTTCCCAGCTGAGGGATGTTAGTGTGGCTTGCAGTTCTTTTCGGTGTACCAGGATTGCCGAGCGGGTATGGGCGCGCAGCAGGCGCATTTCCTTATTTGGCGTTACAAATAACGGATGCAGGCCGAATTCGTTTAGTGCCGAGATAATGCGACCAGCCACGGCATGAGAGCTTTTTGAGAAGGCCTCGTCCAGTACGATGGTGCCAAACAGTGGTTGCGTGGCACCCGTCGGGCACAGGGCGTAGCTCAGTGAGGCAGTCAGGATGTAGCTGGCAATGATTTCTTTCTCACCGCCGCTGCCGCCCTGGGAACCGGAGCGGGTTTCGATGACGGTGCAGGATTCCCGGTCCAGCACCGAGACTTCAAATTGCAGCCGGTAGCGCGGGTCGAGCAGGGCGCGGGCACCAACGGTGCGTTTGCTGTCGGCGGCATCGCGCAGCAGCTGCACCATGTTCTGCAGGGCCTTGAAATGGCTTTCGCCCTGGTCGTCTTTCAGGGCATCGGCGCGCAGCTGGCGCTGGGCCCGTTCCAGGGTGCGCAGGGATTCGTGGGTAACCCGTCGGGGTTCCAGGCGCAGGTAGCGGCCGGGCTGGAAATCGACACGTTTGAGGGTGGCGTTCAGGTCGGCGATGCGTTCCTCAATAATCGCTACCTGGTTATTTATATGGGCCAGCAGTTGGGTAACGCCTTGGTCCGAGGACTGGTTCAGGTAATTGAGGAAGCGTTCCAGTTTTTCCGGCAGGGCTTCCTCGGCCAGTACCCGTAGGCGTTCCAGGTATTCCGGAATATCCCGGATGTCGCTGCCGGTTTCGGCCAGGGCGCCGGTGTCCAGGGTGCGGGCTTTTTCCATCAGTTGGGTGAGATTGAGCTGGTAGCGCTGCAGCTGCTTGTTTAACGTACTAATGGCCTTTTCCAGCTTGTCACGCTGGCTGCGCTCCAGTGTCTCCAGGCGGTCGTACTGGCTAGCATCGGGCGTATCGAAGTGTTGGCCAGCCAGGATCTGCTCTTCGTCGGTCAGCCCTTCGCCGAGGCGTTCGAGCATTTCCTGGCAACGTTGGGTCGCCTGGCTGCGCTTGTCGTCGAGCAGGGCATATTGGGTGCGCGCTTCGGACAAGTCCTGCTGGGCCTGTTCCAGTTCCTGGTTGACCGTTTCGTATTTCTGTCGGGCCTGCTCCACATCAGAGTCTGGCGCGGTCAGGCTTTCCAGTCGGTTTTGCAGCTCGGAAAGTTCTTTCTCGGCGCTGGGTAGATCAATGGTATCGAACCGAATGCCAGCCAGCGCCTCGTAGAGGGTGATTTCGTCGCGGGTGGATTTCAGCGCAGCCTGGGCCTTACCCATTGCCTGCTGGATCTCCCGTTCCGAACCCTGCGCTTCCCGCAGTTCTTCGGTCAGGGCGGTGAGCCGGTCCCGGTTGTTAAAGCCAGTCATCCAGCCCTTGTCCAGCCGCTGGTTGTCGCGCTTTTCGAAAAAGCCTTTCTTGCCGGACATCAGCCCCTGGCGGGTCATGCCATGGGGAGTCTGGCGCAGTGCTTCGGGTGAATCGACGCAGTGGCGGTCAATACCGGCCAGTAATCCCTTGAGGGCTTCCCGGTGCGGATGGTCTTTGAAGTTGAGCTTGCGGGTAAAGCCGTCGTCCATGAACTGCGCCTGGGCTTGGGGTGTCTGGGCTTCCATCAGGCGTACGTGCAGTCGGTTGTCCCGGGCGTTCACCCGGTCCAGAGCGGACTGCATGGCCGCCGGTGGCACCAGGATGCGTAGGCGATGGCCGCCGAGGGCCCGTTCGATGGCGCCGCGCCAGTCTTTTTCTTCGGGTTTTACTTCCACCAGTTCGGCCACGAAGGGCAGCTGGTCTTCGCCCAGGTTCAGGGCTTCGGCCAGTTCACTGCGAAATTCCTGATAGCGGCCATCGATGTTGGAACCGGGGCGAGCCTTGATGCGGTCGATTTCGTCAGTGAGCTCTTTCAGGGTTTCACTGAGTTTGCCGTGCTCCAGACGCAGGTCCAGGAGGGTTTTGTCTTGGGTCTCTTCCCGTTCGGATAGCTCACGTAACCTTGCTTCGCCGGTTTGCTGGTTGGCCGCCAATGCTTGTGCCGAAAGGCGGTCGTCCAGATCCAGCTTTCGGGTCAGTGCGCGATAATCGTTGGCGTGGCTGGCGCGCTCATTTACCCAGCGTTGTTGCTGGCCGATTTGTTCACGCAGCTGTTCGATGCTGGCGCCGCCGGCTTCCAGGTAGATGTCTTTGAGTGTGGTGGCCTGGTTGTTAAGGCCACTGACGGTACTGGTGAGCGAGTCGATTTGGTTCTGGCTCTCGATGAGCTGGCGGTCCAGCTCGTGGATGCGGTCGGTCCAGAGGTCATACCCGGCCTGGGCAAACCAGACCGGCAGGATGCGCTTGAGGGTTTTCAGCTGTTCCAGCTCTTTGTAAGTGGCCTGGTGCTTTTCATGGGTTTCGGCAATGGGCACCAGCGACTGGTGCTGTCTGCGGGCGGTTTCCAGTTCGCTATGGATAGCGGCCAGGTCATCGAATTCACTGGCCACTTCAGCGGCCCGGTCAAAGGCGGAGTGGTCGTCCAGCACCAGCTCGCGGAAAATTTCGTCAATGCTGTTGAGCTGCTTCAGGCCTGCGGCGCGGTTGAGCAGGGTGAAGGCGTTTTCGCCCACTTCGAAGAAACGGCGGACCTGGGCCAGGTAGGCTTTTTTGCTGTCGTTGGCCTGAATGCCGGGGGTGTCCCGCACGTGCTGTTTGAGTTCCCGTGCGCCACCTTCGTGGTGAATGGCCAGCCAGTCATCCAGGCTCTGGTCGTCTCTTTCGGAGAACAGCCACAGGCGCTTGAGATCACTGGCTGCGGAGCTGCTGCCATCCACCCAGAACAGGGCCCCGATGCGCAGGTTGGTATCGCCGTTGGAAAACCGGGCGCTCACCCCTGTCACGGTTTTGCCGGGGCGGGCGATGTGGCTGTTGTCGCCGGAATTGTTGCCGGCGCCGGACACCCCGCGAATGTACGAGATCAGGTCCCGGTCGCTTTCGTGTCCGCCGGTGGAGGCTAGGTTATAGCGCGGTTGCTGGGTGAGCAGAGTCATCAACGCGTCCACCAGGGTCGTCTTGCCGCTGCCGGTGGGTCCGATAATGGCCGAGCCTTTCGGGTCGATTTCCGCGCAATGACGGCCACCGAAGGGGCCCCAGTTGTATAGATCCAGGTGCGTCAGGATATAGGCCGTAGGTGGAATGATTTCAGTGGCAAACAGGTCATCCTGAGGCAGGTTCATTCTATGCCTCCCTCTTCGCTATCGCTGGTTCCGTCCCTGTGTGAAATCTCACCGGCCATTTTCCGGAAATGTTGCAGCAGGTTCTGCAGATTTTCCGGGTTTGCCAGATGGGTGATGATCGGGCGGATCACCACCTGATCGTTGGCGTCGATGTCCGAGACAATGCCGTGATTCTTCAGGTTGTCCAGTAGTCCTCGCAGACGTTTCTGGTCTTTGGCATCGCTGCCCGTGTCGCCCAGATACAACTGTAGTTGGGGCAACAGTTCGTCCAGCTCCACCACCGCATCGCCGGCTCCCAGGCCGGCCTCCTGCTCGTGGGCAATGAAATGCTGGCGCAGAATGGCGATCAACAGGGACTGCTCCATATTCAGGCGTTGGCGACGCACCAGCGGATGGGACCATTCGTCGTCGTTTTCGTCACCGTCCCGGAATAGCTGATCCGCGACCACCAGAAAAGCCAGGCCCCGAATATCATCCACTTTCAGCCGCAGATCAAAGGGCTCCAGAATACGGTTGATTTCGCCGGTCTGTGTGATGGCGATCTGGTAAAGCCTCGCTTTGCGGTCGGCTTCCAGCAGCCCGTATTTCAGCAGTTCCTGGGCGGTTGCCTTGAGGTTGCTGGCGGTGTACGGGGTTTCGTCAACCGTTGACGCTTCGCCAGCGTGCTTTTCATCAGGGCCAGCGGGTGGCTCTGGTTCCTGGTCTGCTGTCTGTTCATCGGGCTGGCGTGTCAATTGGTCAAAGTAGTCAGGCATGGGGGTTACAGCTCCCAATTGATGGACTCGGCGTCGTGTCGGGTCAGGGTCAGGTGTGGCACGTGAAAGCGCAGTTTCTGGCCATTGGTGTCGGTGATGTCCACAGCTTCCCGGTCATTTGAGATTTCCACTTCCGCCTCGCGGGCCATGGCCAGCCACAGGGCGACGGTTTCCAGGTCGTGGGTAGGCGGCAGGTGGCTGGCCAGGTCGCCGATGCTCATGGGGCGGTCGGTTACTTTTAACAGTTCTACGGTTTCATGATAAAGAGCCTCGCGATCCAGGCCGTCAAACGCTCGCCAGAATTCTTCGTCCACCTCGGTCAGGTCAACGTTTTGTTCCGCCAACTCCAGACCTTGTGCCTGCTCTTCGGTCGCGGATTTGAATCTCAGTCGCTCCACCAGCGGCAGGCTGGAGGCGGCAACCGCCAGCGGTGGCAAGGGCGTGTCGCTTTTGCGGACTTTGTGGCTGGCCCAGTCGATATTCAGAGCGGCGTTCAGGATGCCGTTCAGTAGCTCGCCGACCCGGTGGTTTTCCGCCGCCAGGCCGGTTTTCAGGAAGCCTTTGACGTCTTTTTCGCTACGGGCGCGGGCCTTGATCACCGCTGCCGATTCCTGAATAAGCCGGATGATCAGCCAGCGCAACTCGTCTTGCTGCTGGCGGGAGAGCGCGTGGCGTGCAGCGGGGTGGGCCAGTATGGTGCGCAGGCGGTGTTTCATATTGTTCAGCTCAGTGGAGCGGCTGAGCTGTTCATGGAAGCCGTGGAACACTTTACCCTCGGCAGTTTCGAGTAGAGTGTCGTGGCCATCCAGTAGGCGATCCACGATCTCACCTCGATGATGTTTCTCGCTGATAATGGACTGTCGTAGGCGCCGGTCGGCGTCACGGTAGGAATCTTCCACCCGGCGAAAATCTGCCCGTAGACTGGTGGCCAAGTTGTAGACTTCCCGGATACCTTCAGCGGCTTCGGGGCCGTCCAGTACCTTGAAGCGCCCGGCTTTAATGTCTTCCAGCTCGCTTTCCAGGCTATCAATCTTGCGGCGGATATGGTCGGCACGGCTTTCCGCATCCGGGTTCAGGCGCGTTTCCAGGTTTTCAATCTCCCGCTGCACCGTGGCAAGGCGCGATGCTGTGGAGGTCATCACCCGCTCGTCCAAACCGTCAACGAAGGCCAGTGCTTTCTGCAGGGCATCGGTCGCAATCAGCCGTCCGTTCCGTTCAACAATTAACCCACGGCGAATCCAGGAGCGCAGCTCTTTGCGGGCCTCCCCGGCAAGGTCATCGGTGGGAAGTTCAAGATCATCGCTGTTGGCGTGCTGACGCAGGATCTCAGAAAGCATCTGCTGGGCATCTTCGAACAGGATTTCCTCGCGGTTCTGTTCAAACAAGACCTGCAGGCAACTCAAGACGAGTGGCCCGCGGGTGGCCGAGAGCACTTTCCAGGCCGGGTGCTGGTAACGGGCTACGGAGTAGGACTGTGTTCTCAGGCGGGTTTGTTCATCCATCGTTGTGCGTACTCAGATTATTTTACGCCTTCATCAGCTTGCCGGTGGCTTTTGGTGAATGTCATCCAGAGTACATTATTTTTCAAACAGCACTGAAATATCCTCAGCGGTCAGTGTGGAGGCAAAAGTATCTTTACTGCCGTAAAGACCGTCAGCCAACTGGCTTTTTCTGGCCTGAAGCGCGTGGATGCGCTCCTCAACGGTGCCTTCGGTAATCAGGCGATAAACGAAAACCGGTTTGTCCTGGCCGATGCGCCAGGCGCGGTCGGTGGCCTGTTGCTCCACGGCGGGATTCCACCAGGGATCGTAATGGATCACGCAATCTGCGGCGGTGAGGTTCAGGCCGGTGCCGCCTGCCTTCAGGCTGATTAGGAATATAGGGCTATCGCCGTTCTGGAACCGCTCGACTGGTTTGGCGCGATTGCGGGTCTGGCCGGTGAGTTTTTCGTACTGAATCCCTGCTGTTTTCAGGCTCTGCTCGATTAGCGCGAGCATACTGGTGAACTGGGAGAAAAGCACGATACGCCGACCTTCTTCGAGTAGTTCGGTGATCATGGAGAGCACTTCGTCCAGCTTGGCTGAGCGGGCGTTTTCCTCTTTGTTCAACAGGGCCGGGTGACAGCAGATCTGGCGTAGCTTGAGCAGAGCGTCGAGGATCTCGATCTGGCTGCGGCCCACGCCTTTCTCACTCAGAACCTCCCGAATACGTCTGTCCATGCTCGCGCGCACGGTTTCGTAGAGATCGCGCTGCTCACGATTCAGCTCCACATGACGGATGATCTCGGTTTTCTCTGGCAGCTCGGGGGTTACCTGGTCCTTGGTGCGCCGGAGCATGAACGGGCGCACGCGTCGGCTGAGCTCGGCCTGACGTCCCGCATCGCCAAGCTCTTCAATGGGTTTGCGGTAGTGTTCCTGGAAGGCTTTTCGGTGGCCCAGGTAGCCGGGCAGAATCAGATCAAACAGAGCCCATAGTTCACCCAGATGGTTTTCCATGGGGGTGCCGGTGAGCGCAATGCAGGTTTCTGCAGGCAGTTTTCGGGCGGCCTTCGACAGAGCCGTTGCCGGGTTTTTGAGGTACTGGGCTTCATCAAAAAACGCCAGACTGTAGGTTTGTTCGGTGTGGAGATCGATATCCCGGCTGATCAGGGGGTAGCTGGTAATGACCACATCTGCCTCGCTCACCCTCTCGAACAGGGGCTTTCGCCGGTGGCCATGGATGACCAGAACCTTCAGCTCCGGGGTGAATTTCTCGGCCTCCGCCTGCCAGTTGGCGATCAATGTGGTGGGGCAGACCACCAGAGCCGGCGCGCTCAGGCGCCCGGCGGCTTTCTCCGACTGGATGCAAGCCAACGTTTGCAGGGTTTTGCCCAGGCCCATGTCGTCGGCGAGAATGCCGCCAAGGCCGAAGTCCCGCAAAAAATGCAGCCAGTTCAGGCCGTCCTGCTGATAAGATCGAAGCTCGGCCTTAAGCGCTTCGGGTGGCTGTACGTCATCCAGTGTCTGGAAATTCGTCAGTTTCTCGCTCAGTGCTTTCAGATCACTATGGCTGTCCCAGTCTGCGCGGGTGTGGCCCATCAGCTGGGCGGCGTCCAGACGGGGCAGTTGCAGTGTGTTGTGACTCTTGCGCCCTACCAGGCTTAAAAGCGTCTGTGCCAGTGGCCGGATGCGCTCGGACGGCACCCGAATCAGGGTTTCGCCGTTATGCAGCCAAAGCGTTTCCGGCAAATTGTCCGCATTGGCTTCCCGGCTTTCCGCATCGGCGGGAAGGTAGGCAAGGGCCTGATGTAGCAAGGGGATCAGGTCGATGGTAGCGCCGTTCAGATCAATGCCCAGTTCTACTTCAAACCAGCCCGGGGTTTCGTCAGCCGGCCGAAGGCTGCCCTGCAGTTGCTCCACCTCTACAACAGGCAAATCGAAGCTTTCATCCATCTCGATCTGCCAGCCCCGGGCATGGAGCTGCGGCAGTTGGTACGCGATGAAATCCAGCCAGTCGTTTCGGGTGGGCAGGGTGAAATCCATCAGCGTGGATTCGGGCAGCTCGGTTTGGTCGGGTACGCCGGGTTCATCGGCCAGGAGGGTCACGAACTGAAAACCCGGCAGCCCGTCGTCCCGAAGCACGCCTTCCTGTTCTTCGTCACGAATTACCAGCACCGGTCCCGAGGTTGTTTGCAGCAACACGCGCGGGTCAGGGTCGGCGTAATTGACGGCATGTCCCTGGTAGCTAAAGCGCAGGCGGGCCAGCAGGGTGGGTAAGCCTGTCGGTGTCCGGGGCTGCAGTGCGTACAGTTGCAAGATGGGCGCCGGGTCGGTCGCAATAATCTCTGGTGCCTTAAAAGCGTCCGGCATGGTGATGCCGGATTCTTCCAGTACCGGCGCCAGATCCGGCAGGGCCTCTTGCAGCTGTTCCTCACTTAGAGGCGGACACTGGCTTAACAGCTCGCGGGTTTGCGCATCCATCGTTGTGTGGATCGGTCCGAGACGGTGATTTCGGGTGTCCAGGTAAGTCGGCGGGTCAGTATCCAGAAGCGTGATATGCCCAGGCAGCTCGCTTGCGACCAGTTGCCAATGACGGCTGCCGGGTAGTTGGATCCACTCGTAACCGGCTTCGATTGCCTCGCCGTGCTGCAGGGCCGGGTTGTTGGTGGACTGCAAAAACAAGCGGCCAGTTCGTAGCGCGGACTCGAGAAAGTTTCCCGCTGCCTGTCCTTTGAGCAAGGGCTCAATGCGATAGGAAGTGGGCATGGCCCGCAGCCAGGTGAGCGGCGGGATGTCGCTGTCCCGGAGGTACCTTGGGCGGTCCTGCTCCAGATTGGTCGTCCGGTGCCAGATCGAGCTACAGGTTCCCCTGGAATACCCGCCGGTTTTGCGCCGTCGTACCTTGTTTACGGCAATGGATGGCGAGCGCGCTTTGCTCTGAGCATCGATGATGTAGACCAGGCACTCAGGGCTCTCGGGTTTCGGCGCTGACAGGGTGGCCGAGGTAACCCGGGCAAGCCAGGTTTCAGCAGACTGCTCTGGTGTAGCCCGGCGGGCATTGGAGGCGTCTGGTTGAACGGGATAATTCTGGTGGTAATTGGCCTGCATGATCACCGCGACGGCGTGTTTGCAGTGAAAACTCACCGGGCAGCTGCAAAAGGTGTCGATCTTGTACGGCATGTAGCGGTCAAACCGCACTTCGGTGCGATAGGTCCGGAACTGGCTACCGCTCACAGTGGCGCGCAGTACCTGAATGCTCATGCCTTCAATTGACTGCTCTAAATCCTGAACCCGGCCCTGGGTGCAGTAGCGTTTACCTCGCGTTAGGGTGTTGGTGTCGAAAACGAGGGACAGAATCGGGTCATCGATGAGCATAGGTAGCGAGCAATTAGAGATTCAGGTGGGAACCTACCGGAAACCGGGCTTCTGCTCAATGGGTTTGAGGGCATCAACTTCACGCTACCGGAAGTGCGAACTTTGTTGCAGGAACCTTCCCTCTCTTGAGCATCTTGCCAGGCGTCATGTGGCCACGTACTCCTTGGTGTACATTTAAAGGTACTGAGGTGACTTTCCAAACCTCAATGTCGCGTGCTCATCGGTGGGGTAACGGAATGGTGCAGCTTCAGTTGAGCCGATAGAAATACAGTAACGGCTCATTCAATGTATACATGGGAACTTAACAACGGACCTGCTTATCGCTTTGATCAGAAATCTGCTGAGTTCTGGTCGAGTAAGGCCCTGGCGGCCTCTCTATAAGTTGGACTTCTAAGAGCAGGCGAACACTTAAAGTTCATTCAGATTAACTTTAATGCTTGGGATTTGGTCGGAAGGCACTTCAGCATCTTCCAAATCATACATATTGACGGATTGGGCGATGTTCCAGGCGCGACTGTGATTATCTCTGTACGGAGCGGTGTACACGGTCGAGCACCCCGCTAAAAAAGAGAGGCATAGGGCGACAGAAATCAGCTTGATTGTTTGAGGTATTGGGCGAGGCACGACGGCGTGTTTCCTTGGTGCTGAGAATGGTTGTTTGATCGTTGAAAAGCGACCGTACCAGGCTGCCAGCACCTGCGCTACCTCATTGCATGGCATTTTATGAGAGCACTTTTTTCAAAGAGACTAAAGACTCGTTAGCTGTAGCTTCGATAATCTCCTTTGGGAAAAGGCTCTTGTAGGCACTGCTGTCTGTATGAGGACCATCCAAAAGAGGGTGGAGCCGTTTTTTTAACGATGCAGCAGCGTCATTTTCACGTACTTTCTCTCCAATCACATCCAGTAGCGCACCCTCAAGGCATACCGGTGTCCAGAGTATTATGCCGTAGCCGTGCTTTCTGGCCTTGTCCCGGTCTTGTTGGCTGATGGGGACGTCCGAGTCCAGAACAAAAAATCTTTGGTCAAACGACTGGTGGCTGTATTTTCTGGCAGCGTTGGTAATGATATTGCCAGGCGACCCTCCGGACTGCTTCTCTATTTTGGGCTTGGTGCTAGTGTTGTCAGCCCGAAACAGTTGATGCATGTGTTTGATAAAAGCTTGATCGTCGGGGCCTTCACCTACGATCAATAAGGTGGTTTTACTGGTTTGTCGGTGGTTATGGGGTCGCCGTATTCGTTTTCTTGCCATTGGCTTCATAACTCCGGTGTAGCGCCGAGAGCTCCGGCCATATATTTGGCGTAAAGGTTGTCGTCGGCACGCAGGCCCGTCATGTCGTCAAGGCGCCAAGCTTCACTAGTCTGGTTGCGTTTCTCAACCAAATAGACCTGATGTTTTTGTAGTAAGTTCAGTACTTCGGGCGTGTGACACGTGAAGATCAACTGAGCCTGATGAGGGTTCGTGTGGTCGAATTCGAACCACTCTAAAAGATAGGGCACTAGATGAGGATGAAGATCGTTATCCAGCTCATCAATCACGGCGATACCGCCTTGATGAAGCGTTTTTAAAATCGGGCCAAGTAAGACAAAAGCCGATTGAGTGCCGCTGGATTCTTCGAAGAAGGGAAGCTCAAAATGCGCTCCATCGTCGGTATGATGCACCCCAAACGGGACAAAAATCTTTTCTTCTTTTCCTGACTCGTCTGTGTGGGTCAATTCTCGAATCTCTACACTGTTAAGACCCAAATCAAATTTGCCCATGGCATCCGACATCTGCTTGAGAAATTCGGGAGTGTCATGGAACTGTTTAGCCGCTTCAACAACGGCACCATGCTGAAAATGACGACGGCCAGAGCTGACGACATTTGACTCAATGCGATTGAAGAAATCGATAAAAGGTTTCGCTTCACTCACGTCATAGCTATAAGCTGCTGCTAGAAGTGACGCATTCCCTCGAAGCTTTTCCGCTTGGCGTTTGGAGAATGGAAAGTTCTTTTTCTTGAAGTCGTATCCTTGGCCGGTTTTTTCTCGCTTGAATACGTAACTGAACTGCGAGCTGGTTTTTTCGTACAGAGCCTCGAAAACGACTGCTTCAGGAGTTAGCTCCAACTGGTACCGGTAATCCACTCCATTAAGAACGAACTCTATCTCAAAGTAAGTTGTCTCGTTGCTGAGTAATTGATGTGGAAAGAACGGAATGGCCCTGTCCGGCGCGATACCCAAGAAAGACTCGGTGACAAACCACCGCAGAAAAGCCAGCGGCTTCAAGAACTGGGTTTTACCGGACCCATTGGCTCCGACCACAGCAATAGCCTTATTGTAGCGCTCTCCCGCCACTTCTATGTCATAACCAGATGGGGTGGGCTTTTTTCCGAGAGCGAAGTCGATAACCGTCTGCTCGGAAAAGCTGTAAAAATTTTTAAAAGTCAGATTCTTGATCATATTCTCTTGCATCCGACGAATTTCTGTCGATTTTGCGCTTATATGAACTTTTTGGCAAGAGGTGATATCGGGTCAGCGATGGTAAGCGTATAGGTGAGCTTTGCAAGCTTGAGCGGATTAGCTATTAGCTGAGTGTTCGGGAATATGTCTTGTTTTGCTATTGGAAGCGGGGAGGGGACAACAGTTTTGTCGTAAATTTGTCGTGACTGGTTTTACCGAATTTTTCCAAATTTAGGAAAATCAAAGAGTTACAAAAGGCATGATAACTCGGTATTACGACAGGCGAAAATCTTGGTTTTTTCTTGAAATTCAGTGGGTTAGGTCGTTTTGGGGAGGGAGGAAATGGTGCCCGGAGGCGGCACCATTTTCATGTCTCATTTTGCTGCAATAAGTCTCTAACTGTTTGATCTGTATTATTAAATCTTCCTGATCGCTCAAATTTCAGTATCGTTTTGTCCTATCAAATTGCGCTCAATAGCGCGGCTAATGATGGGACAGATGATGGGGCATTGAGCTTCGGGAGGTTAGAGAATGCCGAAAATTGCACAAGAGCTGGGGGCTCTTCAGGTTAAAAGGCTGACCCACGGGACAGTTAAAAAAGCGGGGAAGGGTAAAAAGGTCGGTGACCCAATCCCGGCGCTGCATGCGGTGGGTGGCGTGAAGGGTTTGTGTTTGCATTGTCGACCACCAAAGGGGCCAGAAGCGATTGGCGCGCGCTCCTGGATATTGAGGATAACGGTCGGCGACAAACGCACAGATTTGGGATTGGGGTCTTACCCAGAAGTGCCGCTCGCAATGGCTCGGGAGAAAGCGAGGGAGCTCAGATATCGTGTTCAGTTTGAAGGCTACGATCCGATTGCGGGAAAAAGAGCAGCAAAATCAGCGTTGATAGCTGAAAGAGCGCAACAGAGAACATTCGGCGATGTTGCTCAACAATACTTCGAGAAAAAGTGCCTTGAGTTTTCAGGGAAGAATCCAGAAAAACAGAGACGTAGGCTGGAGCAGCACCTTGAGGACTACTGCCTCCCGGAGCTCGGCAATATCTTGATGTCGGACCTTGAACCTCGGCATGTCGTCCAAGCGTTAAACCCGATCTGGATGGAGAAAACACCAACAGCCGAGAGGGTGCGAATTACAATTTATAACGTTTGCGAAATGGTTCGGCATGACGGGATACTCCGAAACGGGCTGAATCCGGCCCACTGGCGCGGCAATCTGGAAAATTTCCTCGCATCACCAGCTGCTATTCATGATGAGGAGCACCAACCAACAGTCGGCTACGAAGGCCTTCCTCGATTCTGGATGCGGCTCCAGGAGCGAGACGCTATTCCAGCTCGGGCACTGGAGTTTCAAATTCTCACTGTAGCCCGCCCGGGAGAAGTGCGATTCGCAGAGTGGTCAGAGATAGATTTTAAGGAACGAGTTTGGACAGTTCCGGGGTGGAAGCTCAAGGGTCGTCGTGACAAAAGACAGAACCATAGGGTCCCTCTGACTGACCGGGCTATTGAGATTCTAAAAATGATGCCGCGGGACAATGGGACATACATTTTTCCTGGCTACCGAGGAAAAGAAACGATGAGCGAAAACGCTCTCAACTTGACTGTGAAAGAGATACACGAGGCTGACATTAAGGCTGGAGGACTCGGCTTTCTCGATCCGGAAACCGGGAAAGTTGCGACAGCTCATGGGATGCGGGCCGCCTTCAAGGACTGGGCGACGGAAGTCGGTAACGTGGAGGACTATGTATCCGAGCTCGCGCTGTCTCATATCGACACATCATCCACTCGCGCGGCATACAAGCGAGGGCAGCTGATTCCAAAACGCCGAAAGCTCATGAAGGCGTTCGAAAAATACCTGTCCTCTCTTTCTCGTTCCGAGAAGGTTAGCAAGAAATAGGCCAGAAGCAGGCGCGCCTAATTTCAATAATCGGTTAATTAGGCGCGTCAACTACTTCGCTGATTTCATTAATGTATTTCTTGCAAGCTTATTGTTCTCGGAGAAACCTATGAAAATCAATCGTAATCAAGACATTGATGTTAAACCTGTTCTGAACAGCATTCCCGATCCAATCCTGGTTGAGACACCGGTTTTTGCAACCGTCGCTCAACAATACTATGAGATGAAATGCAGCGCGTTTGTCGGACTCCACCCTGAGAAACAGGCGTTGAGATTGCAGATGATTCTGGAAAAGTACTGTTTGCCTTCACTCGCTGATATTCCGATGACTAAACTCAAGACGGGTGATGTTTTGCGGGTACTGAAACCCATCTGGGAAGAGAAAGCGGCGGTTGCTGAGCGGGTAAGGGTTACTATTTCAAAGATTTTTGAAATGGCGCAGGCTCTTGGCATTTGCCAAGAAGATTCTAATCCGGCTGGCTGGTCAAACAATTTGGAGTTCTTTCTGCCGCGGCCTTCAGCGACCTTCCTGCCAACGCACCCGCCTGCAATCAATTATCAAGACCTCCCCCGGTTTTTTCGTGTGTCGCGTAGTTTGGATTCAACCCAAGTGCGAGCGTTGGAGGTTATGGTGCTCACGGCCGCACGTCCGGACGAGGTCCGTACTGCTCTCTGGGATGAGTTTGATCTCAATAAAAAGCTGTGGATGATTCCTGCATCGAAAATAAGGTACCAGCGTAACGGATGGGATCACATGATACCTATCCCGGAGCGAGTGATTGAGATTCTGGAATCCCTGACACGGAGTGAGAGTGACGCTGTATTTCCCGGGCTCAGGGGGCGGAAATTCCTGGTGGAAAGCGCTCTCAACAATGCCATTAAGAGAGTGCACCAAGCGGATCTGGAAAATGGCGGGCCCGGATTTTTTGACCCAGAAACCGGGATAGTTGCTACTGCTTTCGGTATGCGCCGCGCTTTCAGGGCCTTTGCTTTAGAAGAAGCAAGTGCCTCGCATCACCTCGTCAAGCTAGCGCTGTCCCAGTTGGATGAGGAAATTGTTAAACAATCGCCAATTCTGGTGCAGGAGGTTTCAAAACGGCGGATGCTCATGGAACAGTTCGCTCAGTACGTCTTGTCCCTCGATAATGGCAGCCGCGAATAAAATGTAGGGCGTTACGCAGTGGCTGGTTGCCGGCCAAGGACAACCGGCCACTGTCAGTACCCTTCAATAGTTAGGAGCGAATTTGCCGTTTAAGTTTTAAACCGTAGTAAACTACCTCCTTCATGTCGCCAGCTCTCAACCAGTATCCGTTTTAAAAAGCATAGATATCGTCGCCAACATCTCTTATACCCATGTTCGTCCCTTGACTGAACCCATGAAAGGGCGGGTTTTACTGACTATCGTATATACCGTTTCGTCGTAATTGTATTTATGGCGAACCAATGCGAACTCTTCATCAGGATTAAAGCCTTCAGTTCGATTGTATTGTGTTGGTATGACGACTCAGCCATTGGAATCGATTATGCCACTTTTTCCGTTAATGCTAACGCTTAAATAGCCTTTGGATTCGTCCTCATAAATGGGCTCGGGGACAATGAAGTCGGTTTTGGTTTTGTCGTGGATTCAAGTAATAACCGCAGCACCGCTCATTCATAGTGCCCCGGAATATTCACCCCAGAACACCTCCGCCGGTGTTCGGTAGCCCAGTCGTTTTCTGGGCCGGTTATTCAGTTGCTCAACCACTCGGTTGATTTGCGTTTGAGACAGCTTGGCGAAGTTCGTCCCTTTCGGGTAGTACTGGCGCAGCAAGCCGTTCGTGTTCTCGTTCGTGCCCCGCTGGCCTGAGCAGTATGGATCACAAAAATAAGCCGCCAAGCCCAACTCTTTGGCCATGTGTTCGTGTTCCGAAAACTCGCTGCCGTTGTCCAGTGTCAGCGTTTTCGCAGCACCTCGGATCGGCTTTAAAAGCCTGATCACAGTGCGCGTTGTCTGGTTGGCCGTAAACCGCTTCAGGCGGCCTGCGAGCAGGTAACCGCTGCGACGCTCCACCAGTGTCACCAGGCCGGATTGCTTGTGGCCCTGAAGCACGGTGTCGCCTTCCCAGTGGCCAAGCGTGGCACGACGTTCAACCTCGTTGGGACGGCACTCAATACCGACCCGATTCGGGATTTTACCGAGGCCTGCCTCCTTCGCTCTGCGTTTGCGACCACGGTTATTCCGGTGCCGGCAGCAGCGCCAAAGGCGACCACCCAGGAGACGATCACGATGGATCAAGTCATAGATCCACTGGTGGCTGACTTGCACTGGAATGTTCATGCGGCGCATAAAGCCTGAAATCTGCTCAGGGCTCCAATGTTCCTTCAGCCGTTCAGAGACCCAATCTGTCAGCCACTGTACTCGTTTGTGGTGCTTGAAGGCGGTTCTACGCCGGGTGTTCGCCTGACGCTGCGCCATCTCTGGTTCATAGCCATGAACGCTGTTACGCCGCAACTCGCGGCTGATCGTGCTGTTGTGGCAGCCCAGCATTGCAGCGATCTGTCGTTGGCTTTTGCCGGCCACACGCAGGGCCGAAATCTGATATCGTTGTGTCTGGGTCAGTTGTCGGTACTTCATCACTGCTTCACTTTGGTCGGTAAAGCCCGTGAGGGTACCGGCGACGACCCTCCCACCTCTACCTGGTTATGCCAAAGTGCTGCAGTTATTATCTGAATTCACGGTCAGCTTGAGTACAGCGGCCGGCCCGTAAGGCGACGATTCTCAATATTAGCAAGCGGTAGTAGATGAGCGGAGGCGGCATTGGTCAATTTTGCATTTTTTATATGTTTCAGTTAGTAACCGGTCTCAGTCAGTGAGTTGGGCACCGTTTGGAGAACAGGGCAGAGGAAGTTCAGAAACCTCGGTTCATAAAAACTTGAATATCTCGAAAAATACACAGGAGGTCGGCATAAAAAAAGGCCGATGAATAAGTCCACCGACCTCGTCAAACCTAATTCAATTGAAGAGAAAGGATTGAGCCGAAGCTTGCAATTTCTAGATTAAGTTTATTTACCCCCGGGTGACGGTAATATCGCAAGCACCTACTTTGTTGCTATCGAACCAGCGGATCTTGCCTTCATCTCGACTATCGATATCGAAATTAAAGTCGTAATTGTCATCGCCAATGAGCCATTCGCTCGGCATAGCCATCCGGCCGATGATTCTGACTTTCACCCGCTCGCCTGCGATTTGCTCGACGTTACCAAGGTAACTGTCAGTGGAACAGACCATTTCACCAACAGATTTAGGCGCATTAAGAGCCAGCTTGTAGCGGCGCTCTCTGCGTTCGTTCATCTGCTTGGCCTTCTCCTGAGTTTTCTCATGTTCGATCCAGCGTTTTTTGGTGAGTACTTTGAAGTCAGCGAATGCTTGATCAAATGCCTCGCCATGGAAAAATGTGTAAGTGTAGTAACCCCACTTCCTCTGAACATATTCTTCAATTAGGTTTCCGTCGTGCATTTCCCGAATGCTGCGGAAAGGATCGCCATTAGTCTGCAAAATAAAGACCGGATTGATGGCCTGGCCTTTCGGGTTGAAATGCCAGAAAAGATCGTCGACTTTAAATCCATTTTGTTTCAATACAAGGATGCGTAAGGGGGATTTGACTCCCGAAATAGAATGCTCAACATACCAATCATCCTTCGCCCCTCTGAGTTTCTCGACGTATTGGATCGGGATAACGATTTCACCGCCGTTCTCGGGATCTTCGGCCCTGACGCCGATCATGTGGCTATCAGGAATCTGATCGCCACCTTTTGTGTATGGTGAGGCTTTAAAATCAATAATTTCATAGAAGTTGGGAGCATCGTCATAATCTTGAAAACCAATCGTTCTTGGGTCTGGCTTTTTAAGCTTGAGGGTTTCGCCTTCACCTATGGTATAGGTGCCATTCTCAACGTCTGGGCTGGCAAACTGCGTGGGGCTGGAAGCACACCCTGTGATTAATAGGGCAAAAACCAAGGAAAAAACTGTTTTAATTGCGGACATATGGGGATCCTGTGGATTTAATTAGTTATTTCTATTCTTGATGTCTCAGAGTTTAGGTCATCAAGTGCATCGGTGTAGTCGCTGTTGGGGGGGCGACGTGCAGCCGATAAGTTGACGAGATTGAAAACAAAAGTATCTTTCTTTTCATAGATCGCGTAGGGTTTATCTATAAAATTTTTGGGATAATCATTTTGCCTCTAGTTTCGGGTCAGTGAGGGGTAAAACGTCTACGGTTTTATTGACAAAGCTTTCGTTGAAGTTAGAGATAAAACCATAGACTTCACCGTTAAAGAAAACCATATGAGGATTAGTTTTCTGGCTTCCTCGGATTAATCGGGTGTCAGAGTAAATCTCTGTCAGAATCGCCCGGCCAAGCGCTGTTTGCTCCAAGTCATATTTTACGATCGGATTAATTTTTCGGCCGGCTGAGTTGGCCTCAAATGCTAACTGACCATTAGAATCATAACTTCCCTCAGAATAGAGGCGTATTTCGGCACTATTACCGGGTTGCGTCTTCCAGGCCACTGGGAAGCCAACAAGGGATGAAATCGGATCTTTCTGAGAGACGGCTATTGCTCCACCCACATCTACTGTAATGACGATGTCGCTCGGCCAATAGATAAACTGCTCGTTCGATCTGTCTGGTGGCAGACGCAAAACAAAAATGGAGTCCGGATGGTTACTGCATCCTTTAACACACTCCAGTTTTGTCCCCAATGTTCCCGCTACGGACTCCAGGCGGCGTCTGATCAGATCATTGGCAGCAATACGAGCATCTTTCACCGACTCGATCACATGCCCTTCTATTTCAGCGGGAAGAAAGGCCTGACTAATATAATCCATGCTCCCGTCTCCGGATAAGAGACCCACCACCATCACCGCCGCTCCGAGTCCAGCGCCAAGATCCGACGCGATTTGGCCCTCGATTACGTCGGTCGCCATTGAAGTCGTGGTTGCATAGTCATAAGCGTCCCATTGCCGAACGTATTCGGTTTGCAGTATCTCTGACTCCAGCTTTGCTCGGGTGTCGCTGTCTGCCAGATAGCGAGCGAGATAGCCCAAGCGGATTTGCTCGTCGTCTGAGAGGTCGGCTTCGTAGTACTCAGGTGTCGCCCATGCATCTTTTAGCCAGGGGGGCGTTGCGCAACCGCTCAAAAGAAGAACGAAGATAAGACTTAGTGCGGTTATGAATTTGCAATAGCTGCTCATCGATTTTGGTCTTCCCAACTTGACTACGGCGGCCGGCTCGGTAGGCGGCGATTCTGAATATTAACAAGAGGCAGTAGATGAGCGGATACGGCATTGGTCAATTTTGCATTGTTTTGCATGTTTCACTGAGTAACAGGCGTCAGTGATCCGGTCACCGGGGGAAGTCCACCGCTGGGAGAGCAGGGCAGGGGAACTTCAAAAGCTTCGGTTCATCAATTTTGCTGGAAAAAATGGAAAATTTGTCGTATCCCGGTCTAAACACGAAAAATGATTAATTTGACGAGCTTGCAGGGCCTTCAATTTCGCTAACGTATCTGTATCCATCAACAGTGAGGAGATCACAGATATGTACATGAGAGATGAAGAAGTCGCAAAACGGTTTGGGGTAGCCCGGTCTACCATTTGGCGTTGGGTTCAGCTGGGTTGCTTTCCGAAACCCTATCGGCTCGGCCCATCCACGACGCGCTGGCACGAAAAGGACATTGTCGCTTTTGAGGCGCAGGCTGCGGGACGCTGACTATTTGCTTGGTGCAAGCATCGGTTTATGGCCTAAAACTGGCGGCTGATGGATTTCAGGTTCATCAGTCGCCGGGCCCACTCACACTAGACGCTCCGCAGAATATTGCCCCCCATGGCCATCCTTCCAATCCGCAATATTCTGGTCGCTCAAGGACAGTAGTGGCTTCTTTGATATCTATTCGCCAGACTGATATTCGATGAAGAGATCATCGAAGAATGCCTTCCCGGCTTCAGCAAGCACCAGATTACCTTTTACATTGAAGTAGGCAATGTCTCGATCTACCAGAGCTACCTTTGCCGCCTCTGGGAGCGGTTGATCCATCTTGCATGCCTTGAGAATCTGCTTGAAAACTGGGTTGTTACCGATACTTTCGAGGGTTTCCCGAGAGATGCCGGCATCAGGTAGTGTCAGGGCTTCGAACATGAATCCTTTCTCAAGTGCGCCGCGACCCAGTACCAGTAGCACCCCTTGAATCTGGCGGATGGCGCCAGTGCTCTCATGATCCCTGGGGTCATCATCGCTCTGGGTTTCAGAGAGAGAGCGAACGTAGAAGAAGCCGGGGCGCTGTACCAGTTCCATTCCCATGTTGGCGTAAGCCTCGACGTAGTATCGGTCCCGCTCCTTGAAGAGTTCATCAAACAGGGGGTTGGGCGCTACCTGACCATTCACATACTGGGTCTGGTTGATGACCTGGCCCGCAGTCAGCTTGCGAAAAGCTTCCTGACTCAATCGACGATTGACGACCGGCTGTCCAAGGTTTGTTTCTTGAGTAAGGGGGATGTCGCTCATACGGTGATCTCCTTGGCGGGGGCTTCTCGGGGAATGAGGGGGTGATATGACAGTGCCAACTCGCCATGGGCAATTTCGAGGTGCTGGAAGCGGGCATGGAACTTGAAGTCCGGGAGAGCCATTACCCAGTCCAGGGCTTCGAGAAGGTCGTTGAGGGTGTAGTCTTCAAGGTGACTGTTTAAGTAATCGTGAAGAGAGGCGTGAAGATCTTGGCAATCATCTGGGATCGTCCACGTTTCGAGTAGCGCCTGAATCTCGTGTTGGCGCAACTGTTCTTGCAGCTCGGCCTCCGAGCTCCTCACTTGCGCCGGGTCTACCGTGACAGAGCCGGCTTTATCGAGCTGGTTACGTAGCTCCTTGATGCGCCGATCTGTGAATTCCTCAATATCAGCCCGGTGGTCGATATCATGCCAGTCCAGACGGGCAAAGCGCATCCGTTTGATTCCCACGAAAGTACCTGGAGACTGGATGGCAGCATGACGAACGGGAATGTAGAGATTGCGGAAACTATCGTCGTGACGCTCTTCAGTGGCAAGCCGGATGGTATTGAAGGCTCGTTCGATGGCATCGTATTGCTGGCGCTGCTGCCGATCCTGTCGGACATAGCGTTCAAGTGAAAGGCGCAGAGAATCGATATCCTTGACGTAGCTTTGTATGGCGTTGGCTGAGAGCTGCATCTCCTCATTAAGCGCTGCGTGGCCGCTTTCTCCCGCTAGCTTGGCGATGCGGCGTATGGCAGTGATCGCCGGGACGCCTTTCTTGAAACGTGTCTTGGGGTCGAGGAATTCGAGTGCTGGCAGGATGTATCGCTGGTAGATGTGGTTGATGTTCTCTAAGGCCTTGCGGGTTTCCGCCGCACCTTCAAGGCTGCCTACATCCTGTTGCTCCACTTGATCCGCCAAGTGATCCCCTTGAGCTTCGAGTGCCGCGATGCTTTCCTGCATCTTGCCGAGAGTGTCTTGTATCCGACGCCTGAGCAGGCGCAGTTCATCTGTGAAGTCGTCGTTCTCCAAGTCGATGGGCCTCTCCTGGAAGGCTGCGAGGCTCTGGTTGAGGCCGTCACGTAGATCCTCAAGCTCAGCCTGGCTCAACCCTCGCATGCGCCCGATATCAAAGTGGCGCAGCATGTCGACGACGAAGGGGGCTAGCACCAGTGTGCCGCGAGCAGGATCTTTCCTGATAATCAGCCGCTCACGCAACAGGTTGTCTTCCGAGAGGGTGTAGCGGAGGCGTTCACATTCGCGGTCATTACCCTGGGTCGCTTCCGCCTGGATAGCCTGGCGCACAATGAAACGGTAGAGCCTGGATGGGATCTCCACATCCCCGTCGTTCTCTTCTATGTAGGCCACCAGCTGAGTAAAAAGTTGACGGTGCTCAATGATCTGCTTGAGCACGAACGGCGACTTGATATTCACAGGTCAGCCTCCTCTTTCGAAAGGGTCGCTCCTTCACTGTCGGTGTCTGCCGCCCGTCTGGTGAGCATCCCCTTGCGGGCGAGTGACTCGCAAAGGCCATGGTGCACGACCGTGCGATTCTCTGCATAGGCCTGGGTGGCGTGGAATAGGCCGAGGTGAACGTAGTTGCCGAGCACCTGAGTAATCTTCGAGTCTCGGTTGGGATTGGCCACGAACAGGCAGTAGCCGTGCTGCTCGGCTATCTGGCGTGCGGTGCGCATGTTTTGGGTGGCTAGAGAGCCGAATTCGTCCATGACCAGTGGCATGGTTACTTGGGCATCACCGTCCATCAGGCGCGACATCAGCACCGAGAGCAGGTTGGTCGTGATCATCATGGTCGTGCCGTTAGATTGGGCATTCGTAGTCCAGCCTTCCTCGCCACGTTTGCGGTACTTGTAATGCACACCGGCCAGGATCTTGTCGAGACTGAGCAGGATGCCTGTACGCCGGGCGTCCGCGTTAAAGAAGTCGGCCTGAAAGGCCTTCAGCTGCTCGTAGACCTTGTGGTCCTGCAGTTCGTCGCTTAGGAGGTCGGCCTTCTCAAGGTCGGCCAGGAGCTGTTCGAAGCGTGGGTGAAGCTTGTAGTCTACCCGCACTTCGTCCAAATCAGAGATTGAGAACTGGCCCATTTCAGCATTGATCCCGCTGATAAAGGCTGCCACCAATTGTTTGGCGCTTCGCAGGATCTCGACCTGGGAATGCGTGGTCTTGTTATGGCGATCGACCTGATGGCGGTAGTTCGCCTCCTGAGTGTCGAGGTTGTCGAACACCGCATCGAGCTGCTCGTGGAATTCGGCCACCTGATCACCGGTGAATGAGCTGAGGGGGGCCAGGCTGTCGGTGTTGGACAGGATGTCCATGGTGAGCAGCTTACGGAGCTGTTCATGGGCCTTATTGCGCTGGGCGCTCAGGTCATCAACTCTTTCCTCAAGAGCCACTATATTGGCCTCGCTGACCTCGCAAGGTGTAGGTCTGATCACCTTGTGTCGCCCTTCGAGGACGTTGTTGGCATCTTTGCCGATGCGGTCGAGGCGCTGGCGGATCAATCGTACCTGCTGTGCCTGGTCTTTAAGGGTTTCATGATCCTGCCGCGCTTTATTGCGGCTCACATCGGCTTCCCTCCATTGGGCATCAGCTTTGTCGCGCTGGCGCTTTTGCTCATCAAGTGTTTCTTCTTTCTCGCGCAGCTCGCCTTCCAGGCTCTCTAGCGTCTGGAGGTTGGCGTCGAGGGCGTTGAGCGCATTTTTATCCTTCTGGGCCTTCTCGATTTCCTTCTCTGCCTGCTGGCGACGCCGAGCTATTTCCGCGGCGCCCATGGTTGCCTCTTCCAAGAGCCTGTCGCGGTGTTTTTTATCTTGGGCGATTCTCGCTTTCAGTTCTTCTAGCTGGCCCTGCATGTGTTGGCGAGTCTTTTCAGCGTCATACTCCTGGTATGAAATATCACTCAGCGCAATACGCTCCTGGTGTTGGCCTAACACCAGGTGGCCATCTTCTGACAGAAACTGTTGGCTGAACCGAGAGAATGCTTGTTTCTGCTCTTGGGTGAGCACCCCATGGGTGGTGCCCAGTGAGCGGTTCAGGGAGTTTAGGATGCTGGCATCACTAACGGAGAGATCGTCCAGCAGTGTAGGGGCGCGATTGGTGAGCTGTTCTTCCAGTCGCTTGGCTTGGCGTTCATTGCTGCCAAGTCGATTACAGATCTCGGTGTGGTGCTGTTGGGCCACAGCCTTGTCGTCGTAGCCCTTGATGTCTCTCTCCTGATCGGCCATGTGCTCATCCAGGCTTTCTACAATTTCCTGGCGAGGCATGCCGGGGAACTCATTCAGGGTAGCGTTCGCAGCATTAATTTCCTTGCGTAGGCGATCTACCTGTTTGCCGGTGGCTTTGACCTCGGCATCGATTTTGGTGACCGCCTTATCGAGGTCGCGCTTGATTCCACCAAGGGCGTCGGCCCGGTCTTCAGCCTCTGTGAGGGCGAGGGAGGCGTTCTCCAGCGCCTCATGCAGGCGTCCCTCCTCGATTTCAACGCTTTCATTAAGATCCGCGTACGCCTTGGCCGCTTGGTCGCGCAGTTGCGTCTCATACTGGAAACTTTCGTCAAACTTTTCCCAGATGTCGGATGCGTTGCGGATTCGAGTAATGCGATCGCCTTCCTCACGAAGTTGATATGCCTCTTCGACGATCGCATTGAGGTCGAGCTGCAACTCTTCTTCTTTGCGGCTCTTTTGGCCCTCAATGATGGTAGCCAGGGTGTCCGGCAGAGTGCGGTCGTCCGATGCGGAGATATCGAATGCGAGATGCACGAGCTTGCGCCAGGCATCCATTTCTCGCTTGCCAGCGCCGTTGCGCAGGGGGAGCAAGCTGTAACGTCCTGCCTTCTTGTCGTAGGGCTGGTTGGTGAACAGGCGCTCTTGGATGGTCTTCCAGTCACTCAGCGGTTCACCTCCCATCTCACGCAGTGTCGTCTTCACTCCTTGAAGCGTCATGCTCTCGACCGGGGTGCCGACCCCATCGTTACCGTCAGCGTCAACATTCCAGAACATTGGTTCGAGCAATGCGTAAGTGCAAGGCACCACCAAGCGGGCGTATTCCATCTTGTCGGTGGCCCCGCCACGATGCAGAACAATACAGAAGTCGCCATGGGGGTTTTCGGCTTCGAGTATGATGAAGGCACGGTCTTCCGGGAAGTAGTAACGAAAGCTCGCCATCCCGCCATAGAGATTACCGTTGGTACCCCGAAAGTTGAATTTGCTGCCGCAGTTTCGGAAGTTCACCTCTGGCAGGAGGAACAACTTCAGGGCGTTGAGCATGGAGGTCTTGCCCAGGTTGTTCTCGCCGAAAAGTGCGGTGTGCTGGTCGATGCGGATCTGGGTGTATGCATAGGCCGCACTGTTGACGAATACCAGTTGCTTGAAGCGGAAGGTATCAAATGTATCAAAGCCCAGATTCATCGGGTGGCCTCCGTAGTTGATACGGGCAGAAGGTAGGTTTCCTGTTCCAGGTGCTTACCCGTAGTGCGGATCAGACCACCTACATGCACGCAGGGCGGTGATCGGCGAATGTGAGTGGCTAAATGCTGGCGCTGCTTCATGTTGAGTTCTCGTGTGGAAGCATTCAGGCGGTCCAGAAGATCCGCAGGGGCAAGAAAATGTAGGGGAGGGAGGTTTCCCCGCTGGTAAAGCGTGTCACACATGCGGATGCCACCCGGGTCGGGATCGAACAGGCAGCCGATTTCCTGGTACTGCTGGAAAAAAGGAGTAAGCAGGATGTTCGTGATGCTGTTACCACTGCCGTAGAGGATATCAGCTTCCTGCCAGGCCGGGCTTAGCCCACAGGTAGGGAGAAGTGACAGTGTGCCGTCAAGGCTCAGGAAGTTCTCAAGGTTCTCGACGATAATTAGTCGAGCGGCTTGCGTGCTACCCGGTGGCGCGCTGATCTCGCCTTGGTCATTCACCATGACTACCTGAGGATGTGGCTGGCGGATGCTGCGTACATTGACCATGGCGCTACTGACGCGAGCGCCGTGACTGTTACCCATGATGGACTGGTCAATACGGGCGACAGCATGGCGCTCCTCAGCTATATGTTGCCACTGTGCGAGCATGTCTTGATCTACCCCCGAGTATCTCACCAGATCGCGCCGGATATGAGAACGGGTAGCGTTGGCAAGCAACTGATCGATGGACAGGCCGAACTGGTCTGCAGCCTGATAGAGTTTAGGCTCTGGCAGGGGTTCTTCACGCGATAGTTTATCGAGGTAGCCCAACAGCTGGGTCCGTGAAATGCGTCGTACCACCATTTTCACTCCTTCGAAGTTTGACGATATGCCGCCTTTATTCCTGTGCCAAAAAGACGGTGTGCGCAGTGGTTTCTCAGTGTAAACGCGGTAAAAGCTTAATTTGACGACTTTCTGAGGTCTTTCCTTTCGATAATGTATCTGTACCACATCAATCAACGCAAAGAGGTTCAGATATGTATTACAACGTCCATGATATCGCCGAACGCTATGGCGTAGCCCGGCACACCATCTGGCGGTGGGTGAAAGACGACTTCCTTCCCCGGCCATACATGCTCGGCCCGGGCGTAGCCCGCTGGTCGGAGGAGGATCTGCGGGCATTTGATGCCGAGTTTGGGACCCGTTCAACCGAGTGGCCTTCAAGTCGACCCCAAGTGGACTAACGCAAGCCGAATCAATAGCAATTAATCATCTGGCTATCCGGAAAGTCCACTTGCGGTGTATTTGGAGGACACTCAACTGTAAATCGAGCGTAGCCGAGGCCGGTCAAAACTCGTAAGTGTTTCTGCATTCCTTTCTGCAATGTGCGCAGATTTATGGAATGCAGAAAGACGTAAGATTATGTTGTTTAGGTGTTTTCGGCTTATGGCTTTGTTTTTCCTTTCTGCAAGCCGTAACCATTTCCATAAAATACGTGTGGGTGTAATCAGGGATCTCCGGCCCTCAAGTCAGGCGTGAGGCCGCTCGCAAAATCGTACAGGTACTATAGAACGAATCGTGCCGCATTCTCCCGCAACCACTCCCGACACCGTTGATACTCCGGCATAACCCGCGCCATTTCCCGCCAGAATTCCGGGGAATGATCATGCCGTATCAAATGACACAGTTCGTGAATCACCACGTAATCCACCATCCGGTTAGGTGCCATCATAATCTGCCAGTTGAACTCCAGCTTACCCTTGGCGGTGCAGCTGCCCCAGCGGGATTTGAAGGTGCGGATTCCCACTCCGGCAGGCTCCACCCCGACTAATGGCGCGAAGCGGTTTACCTTCTCGGTCAGCTTCTGTTCAGCCTGCCGTTTATACCATCGCACAAGGGCGTTGCGGACCATGTGGGGTTGTTCGGTGCCGTTGGGTACGGTGACCACCAAACGTCCGTTCAATAGCTTCACAGGCGCGAAGTTGCCTGTTTCTACCTTCAACCGGTAGTTGCGCCCCAAATAGCTGAAGGCTTCACCAGATACATAGCGTTTGCTGCTGGCGGGTGTCATTTCCCGGTGCAGGGTGATTTTTTCTTTAATCCAGCGGCGTTTGGCTGTCAGTAGCTGGTCAATCTTTTCGGCAGGGGTGTTAACAGGCACCACAACAGACACGGCACCGTCTTCCACGCGAATATCCGCAGACTTCCGGCGGTTGGTGCGGATGACTTCGGCAATGAAGCCGTGACCATCCCTATATTCTGGTTTCGGTGCAGCCGCCATCATTTGAACTTGTTCTGTGCCAGTTCCGTGAATCGATCCTGAACCACGTTAACCAGGGCTTTCTCACCGAAGGAACAATCCAGAACCGCCCGTTTGATTTCTTTCTTCATCCGCTTCACTTCGTCGGGTTTGCTGAAGAAGTCCACGATCTGGGTGGCTTCATCGAACATGCCCACAAGGTCCTGGCTGGTGGCTTTGATTTCGTCGTGTACCGCTTCACTGATGGCGTCTTCACCGGCATGGCGGGTCACTTCCGCGACCAGAATGTTGTAGAACGCGAATTCGGTTTCACTCAGCCCCAGATCATCCGCAGCCTGCTTGTGTTCGGACTCCATGCTATCGACCATCTGAAGCAGCAATTCCAGCT
>ERZ1673960.46-NODE-46-length-43004-cov-29.662041_pt1 | contig 43004 bp, 42 predicted proteins | sample MGYA00580190_ERZ1673960 | MGnify/ENA primary metagenome ERZ1673960 (study PRJEB41334, sample SAMN05608106) | rock metagenome | biome: terrestrial subsurface; feature: shale formation; material: shale | place: USA: Pennsylvania ...
TGTTTATTAACTAATGGCGAAATTGCCAACTGGACAACTAGGCTGACATAGTGGGAAACCGCTCTTCATCTAAATTTTCAACGGCCTGCGATGAAGCTATGTTCACCAAGTGGACTCGATCTCTGAAATGCTTTTCATCAGTTATGAAGCCTTTAATCTGCGGAATTGCTTCACCGTGAGGGCTTGTACCACCTGAAAACTTTGCCTCTCCGAAGTTTATAAGCGGCAAGTTACATTCGGTATGGAAATCGAAGCCTTCATTTTGTTTTATTTGTGGTTTCCAAAGCTCCGCAACTGGAAGTGATTTGTGAGAAAGAACTTTAGACAGAGCGCCAGATGAGCCTAACGAAACCATTATTTCACCAAAATCGGAACCAATACTCGCGTTGGTAGCATCTTCTCTCTGGAGGTAATCACTGAAAATTTGTTGAAGGATTTTTGCTGTTTCTTGAGCTGTTTTTGAGTAAGACCTTTTGACCCTTGGATCTAGTTCATTCATCCAAGCGTCATCTGATATAGAAGCAATACATTGCTCTGCAATGTAATCCAGATCTTTGATCTCGACCAAGCATAGATAAACATTAAGCTCGTCACTACTTAATCTGAAGAAGTCGCATCCCCATTCAGGAGCTGTTATTTTTTCTTCAACTTTAATTAAATTATCGGCCAACCTAGTAAAACTCCATTTTTAACAGCCTACCTTTTGTAAAACAGAATACTCAGTTAAGAAACACCTCAGAAAACTGGGGTTTCGAGGGCAGTTAATCTTGAGCAACCTCTAATAGCTCGCCAACCTCGCAATCGAAATACTTACAGAGTGCTTCCAAAGCAGCAAAATCAATTCGCTGAGCGGTTTCTTTATACAACAATGTCACGGTATTACGATTCAATCCAGTATCGCGTGCAACGTCCATTATCTTTAGCTTTCGCTCGCCCATCATTCGCGCTAAATGACACTTAATCATGACCACCTCGTGAAAAATGTCATCTAAAATGACAAAAAAACATTGCAAATGATATTTTGCGTGCTAATATGTCATTCAGGATGGCATTTTGAAATCTAGAAATACGTTATGCCATTCAGTCTATCAACTAACTAAGGAGTTTGCCATGTTAAATGACATGACGCTTTTAACGACTGCCGAACTGGCTGAGCGAATCAAGTATGACCCCCGAACCATTAGAGAACAGTTGAAGGATTCAGTGCTTCACGAAGGTGTTCACTACATCCGCCCATTCGGAGGTAGAAAAATCCTATTTCTTTGGGAAGCTATTCAGCGCGATATAGGTCAGGGCTCCTCTGATTCATTGGCAATTCCGATGGCAAAAGGAGGTATTGCTCATGGGTAGTGTGAATGCACGCCCTGAGACCGGTAAGTTGTTCATCGACTTCCGTTACAAGGGCAAACGTTGCCGCGAACAAACCTCACTTGAGGACACGCGAGAGAACCGAAAACGAGTACAGAAGTTACTCGATCGGATTGAAGCGGAAATCACTCTCGGCACTTTTGATTACGGTAAGCATTTCCCGGGCAGTCCTAAAGCGCAGCAGTTCAGGGAAATGCAGGTGCGTAGTCAGTACCTCGATACGCCACTGTTCAGCGACTTTGCCAATACTTGGTTTGCTGAAATGCGTATTCAGTGGCGAACATCTCACGCTGAGACAGTGCGAAATACGCTGGATAAGTATCTCGTGCCAGCCTTTGGAGAAAGGCAAGTTGGCCGCATCACCAAAGCGGAAGTACTTGAGTTTCGGGCCTCACTCGCCAAAGTTACGTCCCGAAGCAACAAGTCGTTATCTCCGTCGCGGATAAACCACATCATGACGCCTTTGCGCATGATTTTGAATGAAGCAGCCAACCGTTACAATTTTAGCTCACCTTACCAGGGAATTAAATCGCTTAAGGTGCCGCGCACGGATGTTGAGCCATTCACCATCGATGAGGTGCGTCTCATCATCGAAAAGGTCCGTCCCGATTTTCGGGACTACTACACAGTGCGGTTCTTTACCGGCATGCGGACAGCGGAAATCGATGGGCTCCAGTGGGATGCGGTGGATTTCGACCGCCGGCAAATCATGGTGCGCAGCACCATCGTCAACGGTGAAACGCAAAGCACCAAAAACGATGGGTCGTTCCGCGCCATCGACATGAGCGAGTTGGTCTTCGATGCGTTGAAACATCAGTACGAAGCAACAGGTGACCAGCAGTACGTGTTTTGTACGCGCAACGGCTCGCCGTTGTCGCATAACAACGTCACCAAACGTGTCTGGTATCCGCTGCTTCGGCACCTGGGGTTGCGTAAACGCCGTCCTTATCAAACGCGTCACACCGCTGCCACGCTCTGGCTGGCAGCGGGAGAGAGCCCCGAGTGGATTGCCCGACAGATGGGGCACTCAACGACCGAGATGTTGTTTCGGGTCTACTCGCGTTATGTGCCTAACCTGACCCGCCAGGACGGCTCTGCGTTTGAGCGGCTGCTGAAATCCAATTTTAACGATTTCAAACCTGACGCGGAGTAAGTGTCCGCTTACTTTGCCGCAACACCGATTTAATGACTCTGGAGAATTCTTATGAACACGATGACAAACATCACTGTGAACGACACCATTCAACCGCTACTTATCGATGCAAAGGAATTCACGCGCTTTGTAGGACGCTACTATCTGTGCGAGGTCGAATATGTTCAAACATCCCAGGCGCAGGAAAAGTGCAAACTCACCCTGTCTGACAGCTCAGGTACGTTAGATGTTTATGTCCGCTACGAGCAGCTGAAAGATGAAGCTATATTGGTAGATACGATGGTTCATGTTGAAGTCGCCAAATCGATTATTGGCGAGCAAAGCATTCGCCTCTGTAAGCTGCTCGCCTGCGCGGATGACTGCGAAACCATTGGCACGTCACTGGCGGCAGTGCCGATAGCTAAATGTCCGCGTCCGGATATATTTAAAGCGTTGCTCGTGATGGAAAGCCGCATTGAGTCTGATGTGATGAAAGAGTTTCTGTGTGATGTATTGTTACAGAAGCATGTGGCGGCGGCCTATCTTGAATGCCCTGCGTCCTTGAATGGACACCATAGCTGCGGAGCCGGACTCCTCGAGCACTCGATTAATGTCGCCTGGAATATCCTGGGTGTGCAGGTATTCAAGCCGATTGAACGAGATACCGCGATTGTTGCTGCGCTTCTTCACGATATCGGCAAAACACAAACCCTAACGAACCAACAACGGCCAACTCGATTAGGATGCCGTGTCGACCCGCATCACCTGACATTAGAGCTTTGCGCCAACGCATTGAGAAAACTTGACGCGAAAGCGCCGCTATTGGCTGAACGTCTTCGGGAAGCATGGATAGCGCTGATACCCGACAACTCAAAAACTAACGGCGAGAAGCTGTTGTTGATTGACGCATTAGAGCGCTCAAAACACTTCAGTATTGAGGGTGAGCAATCCATGGCCTTTCTGGCCGATGCGGAAATGGGCGTGCCCGTCACATCAGCCAATCATTAATTTCTTTAATTTAATTAATTTCGTTAAAGAGGAATGATTTATGGCACGCCATCCGGAAGTGAGCGAACAGCAAATCATCGATGCCGGCTTAGCACTGGAGAAGCGAGGGAAGCGCCCGAATGCGGGCGCCATTCGTGTTCAGCTAGGTGACAGAGGCGGTCTTGCCCGCATCAAGTCTATTTGGGAAAACTACCAGAGCAATCGTGACGAGCCGCTTTATCAAGTAACCCGCAGTGACTTGTCGTTTGATGTCCTACCGACCGCATATGCAGACGAAGCGGAGTTGCTGATTGAGAAGGTATCGCAGGCGATGAAACATATGGCGATTGCTGCCTATGGCGATGCGCAGAGTCTTTTTGAGAGACGCCTTAAAAGTATCGAGGCGAATCACGCCGCAGCAATTAGCGACTACGAGGAAAGTGAGCAGTCTGCCGTCGAGTGCGTTGAGAAACTTGAGGATGAGCTCGACGAAATACAAACCGAGCGGGATAAGCTCGCTGAGCAAAACGCGCAGCTGCTGATTGAAAACGCAGAGCTTCGCGGCAAGCTCGATGCGTCCAAAGCTTAGCGCTTACTGCCAGTTTAAAGAGAGGTATATATGACGATTAAATTTGTGAGTTTCATTGGCTTAGCGCCGGATGAATTACTGGAGGCGGCTGAAGCGGAAATTCAGAGCCAGCTTAATGAAACTGACGGTGAGCTTGTCTTATACCGTCAACCAACATTCAGGGGCTACAACTTACTGAAACCCTCGGCGGAAGTGCAGGGACTTCTGCAATACTTCGCGTCCGTAGGGTGCATATGCTCTGAGTACCGGCTAGCGTACTCACTGTTTCCTGAAAATATGGATGAATGGCCCCTAAAGTCGGAGGATTTGGCCTTCTATTATGCCCTCAGCGCGGCCGAAGGGCGCCTTAACCTGGAGCATGACGAGCGGGTATGTGACTCATTGAAAGCATTCGAATTCAGCTCTGAGTTCCCGCGATATCGCTACATGGTAAACGACTTTATCCATAAATATGCGAGAGCCCGACAGATCTCATCCGATATTATCTGGCACTTTAATTACCTGTCAGAGCATGATGAAAAAGACCAACCATTTTCGCAGGACATGACGTTAGATAGTTGATCGGACATTAATGAAATCTGCTTGGGAAACGGGCTAGCAATGTGGTAGCCCTTTTTCTATTGCCGATAACCGAATGGGTGCATGTTGTTCCAGGCTTAGAAGGACTATACTTATTCGAAGCCTCAAAAACGCGCTGTTTGGAGTGACCTTTGTACCCAAAACCGGAAATACTCATCAAGAGACACATCAAAGTCATATTTATTACTGCCTTCTTACTGTTTGTTTTGAACAAACTTTATTTAAGAAATGAGGTACTAAACTCAGATTCCGAATTGCTCTTAAGAATTATAGTGCTGTCGTTGCCAAACGCAGTGGAAGCAATAATGGGAATGTTTATTGTGGTCGGGCTGTTGCTGATCGCCAGAGGATATTTCGATAGCACATTTAAATTCTTAAGCGACACAGTTGTATATATGCTCGGGCTTTTTATTACTGCAATTTATGTGTTTTCACAAGAAATCAACTTACATAGTATTGGAGGGAACAATACGTTTGATCCGTTCGATCTGATTGCGTCGGCAGTGGGCTTATTTATTTCCTTGGGAGTAATCCTCGTGTTTGGATTTAAGGAAAACTAGCGTCTTTTGTCTTGGTGAATGGCACGTTGAGATTAGCCAAGTTTGAGACAACGGTTAATCTACATGCCAGTGGAGAGCGTTATTTATAGCTCAAACGGTTAACGTGAGGAGATTTCTATGGCTGTGGCAGAGGTTATTTATTTTGACGTGAACGAGACATTGTTGGACATGTCGCCAGTAAAATCCACCATCGCGGAAGCGCTTGGTGGCAATGACTCATTGGTACCACTATGGTTCTCCACTTTATTGCATCACTCTCTGGTAGATTGCGCAACGGGTCAGTTCCACCCATTCAGTGATATCGCCGGTGCTGCGCTTGTTATGGTCGCGCGAAATAATGGCTACGATATTGCGCTAGAAGATGCGAAAGAGAGCATCTCGAACGCAATGATGTCAGCGCCTGCTCATGCTGATGTAAAGCCTGCGCTTGAACGCTTAAGAGGTTCTAAACATCGATTAGTCGCCTTATCTAATTCGTCAATAAATGGGCTGGAAAAACAGCTCAGCCATGCGGGTGTTATCGATTGTTTTGACAGAGTGATGAGCGTCGAGAGTATAAGAACTTACAAGCCATACCCGGCGGTATATCACTGGGCACTGCGAGAAATGGGAATTACTGCGCGACAGGGCTTGATGGTAGCGGCTCACGGCTGGGATATTAGTGGTGCAAAGGCCGTTGGAATGCAAACGGCCTTTATAAAAAGAGCGAGCAAGAGCACCTATCCACTGGGATTAGCTGAAGACTTTGTGGAGGACAGTTTAACGACACTTGTTGAGAAGTTAACAAGCTAATCTAGCGCAACAGGACGGTTGACTTAAGTCTTTGCTGAAAGTATGAAGTATGCGCGCAGACGTGGCAGCGTTTGGTTAGACAGGATAAAAGCAAAAAGCATTATCGGATTATTTTGATATGTCGCAAGTGAAAGGCCCGAGGTGTGTGCCCATTGTCGCAGTCGACCATGACCGCAATGCCGTCAATCTTGTCGACGTCAATTCCATGATAACGCTTAAAGTCGGCTTCAATGTAGCGGTGAATGGTTTGCCATTGTTGTACAGGGGCATCCCGGTCGGCCACAGACAACATGATGGCTTGATCGGAGAAAGGGTTCTCCCATGACGATCCCATAGGCTCCTTACTGCTCCAGACATAATTGATGGCACGGGTTGCTAGATTTAAAAAGCCTCGTTTCACAACAACATAGATTCTGGCGTTAAAGTCATCGCCGCTTTTCGATCGTTCATCTTGATTATTGGTCGCAGGCTCTGGTAAGCGCCAAGTCCATTCAAGAGTCGTCTCCTTGGAAATAGATATTTCTTGCTCATGTAATAATGCGGATGCATTGCCCGATTTACATGATGCCTCCAAATACGGAGTACCTCTCGGCGTTTTCTTATACCGATAATCTGAGTCTCCTGAGAAGGAGCGACTGTGCCAGTTGACAATCTCGCTAGGTAAAAAGGTCTGTGCACTCGCTGCTACCGGAAAGTAAAATATTGCGAGAGCACAGACAATGGGACGAATTGACATCTTTATTTGTTCTCAAGGCTGTTTAAAGACCAATCGTAGTCCAAATAACGAATTGAAAAATTGCCTTTTAGGGTTTCACTCTCCGTCTGGTTATCGGCGAGTGCCTTGCTGTAGCGGCGCAGATAACTTTTCAGGTTATTGAAGTCTTCACCGTACCAATCGAATATCTTTGATAAATAGACCCCGCTGGTATCGATTCCATTCTTATCGTTATCGCTGAGAAAGATATTCATTTGTCCTTCAAGTTGAGCGTCTAATTCCGCTGCAATATAAGCTTCGCTTTGTAGTTTAGGGCAGCTCATCGCGGCGCAGACTAATGCCGCATGAATACGCGGCTCATTAAAATCAACACGGATTTTATCGTGCTCCAGCCAGTCGAGGCTTCGTTTCTCTCCAAGTAATTTGAAGAATGACTTTTCCCAGGGCGATGAAAATAAGCCGCCAAGGTCTCTAATTGACTCGGCATCACCGCTTTCAAACTTATCGATATGGTCAATAATTAGTTTGAGAGTGAAGGCGTTATAAGCATTGATTAAGAATGCCAGTTGCTCAGACTCGCTCCATTGCTTGTAATCTGCAGATGATATTTCAGAAAGTTGTGTCAGATAGTTGTTTAGGGACTTGGGGTTACCAGCAAGCTTTCGGTAATTAACAACCGACTTCATGCCTTCGTCGTAGACAATAACAAAGCGCTGGAGAACGTCACTATATGCGCTGTGGCTGTGATCGAAGCCTTGTCCAGTAGACGCCGAAGTGAATAAGATAAGTAATATAAGCCAGTATTTCATGATAACCCCCAACGAGTTAGGATGCCGAGAGCTTGGTGTCGTGTTCGCGCAACATAAACAAGGCGACACACGCAGCGAGCATCGGCCATGCGGCGAAAAATAGTAAATTATTAAACGCGTCGATGTACTGCGGGAAAGAGGACAACGTCGATACGCCATGCATCACCATAATGATGCCGTAAGTGACGGTTTTCCAGAAGCCAGCGAGAAACGCAAGACAGAGTAAAATTTGTAAAACACCGAGTATTGTTGTGATCGTGCCAGAGAGTCCCGAGATACCATAAAAGCCCTCGAAAACCGCGGCCGTGTGACCAGGGTTTAAAAGCTTATCAAGTGCCCAGACGAACATGACAATAAAAATCCCGAGCCTAAGCAGAAGCAGTGCCCAAGGTAGTTTCTGATCAAGGTTATTTGACATTATCTTCTCCATAATTTGGATGAAAAGCGACCTACAGAGCGTTTTAGTAGGCCGCCTAAGTTAGCGTTAAATAAATTTTTGAAACGGCTCGTCGACAGGTGTCCCGGTAATGGCATTCGTGTAGTTGCTCATTGTTTTTTGCGCAATCCCGAGAACGACTTCCAGCGCTTGACGATTGCTAAAGCCTGCATCAAAAAATGCATTTAAATCTGATTCGGAAGCTTGTCCGCGTTTGTTTAGCATCGTTAACGTGAATTCACGAAGCGCCTGGAGTTTGCTATCATCAAGCGACTTGTCCGCACGGATATTTTCCGTAATGGCGTCATCCGCCCCCATTTGCTTGGCAATCGCCGTGTGAGCGGGGACACAATAGTGGCAGTCGTGGTAGACGTTTATCGTTTGCCAAACGACAGTCAGTTCATTCTTGTCGAAGCTACTGTTAACGAATAGCTCATGAATATCTTGATAAGCCTTCAACAAACCGGGCGCTTCTGCCATTACCGCATGTAAGTTCGGGATCATGCCGAAAGACTTTTCCGACCCCTCTAGTAAAGGTTTGCTATCCTCGGGGGCGGAGGCTTTATCGTGTAGTTTAAAGTCTGTCATCGTACTTCTCCTTTTTGTGTAAAAACTTAAGATTGAGTCAAAGGCACAACTGTTTGCGCAATAAATCGCTGAATGAGTGCTGAATCTTCTCTCGGTTGATTACTCACAGCATCGACGTAGTGTCCTGTTGGTTGCGCTGACCAGCCGTCATCTGATTTAACCAGTTGCATTTGCGCATTACATAAAGGGCAAGCAATAAGATCGCTTTCGTTCGCATCGCTTGGTTGTGTGACAACGGGGCCACAACTGGGGCACTCGTGTAGCGGAATCCCGTCAGCACTATGCATTATAATGAGGTCTAACAAACCCTCGTTCTCAAGTTGCAACATGACATCCACCCAGTGGCTGTCAAATTGTCGGCCGCTATTTTCCCTGAGTATGTCTAATGCTTTTTCCTTTGGTATTGGTGAGCGATACGGGCGCGCGCTCGTCATCGCATCGAAAGCATCGGCAACACCAATAATTGCAGCCTCTACGGGTATGTCAGCTTTAGTGAGACCAAAAGGGTAACCCTGACCGTCGGGTCTTTCGTGATGTAGCTCAACCGATTTAATGACTAAATCTGACAGGGGGTGAGCAGCTAACAAGCGAGCTCCATTGGACGGATGTGTTTTAATGATAGAGAACTCGTCATCGGTGAGGCTGTCAGGCTTTCTCAAGATCTGGTCTTCAATAGAGACCTTCCCGATATCATGCAAAAAACCACCAAGACCCACGCGTGCAACATCAATATCAGAAAAGCCTTGATGCTTGGCCATTAACTTAGCGTATTGTGACACGCGCCATAAGTGACCTCCGGTGTAGGGATCCTTCGCTTCAACAAACCACGCCATGACCGCAAGGCTGGTCAGTAACTCGATTTGAGCTTCACGAGAGAGCTTCGATGATGTTGTATCGCCAGAAAGTAATGATGTAATCCGCTTAAACATAACGCTCGCCTCCAGTTGTGTTGAAATCATCATAGAAGCAAAGGTGTTGTGCAGGAAAGTGTGTGTGTAGCGGTAAGGCGTTTTGGTTGTATGTTCCGGTGTTTTGTATAGGACGCTGAGCAAACGAAGCGTCTAGGCTAGTAAATGCAACAACAACCAATGGAGTGTTTATTATGAAAAAAACAAATGTACAAACCGCTTTAATGAGCGGCATTGCCATGGCTTCACTGGCTAGTGGGGCGGCTGTGGCTGCCGGAAACTCACAATTAAGCCTGCAAAACGGAGCGCCTCAAGAAGTACAGAGCAAGTTTAACCAATGGATGAGTGGTGAACAAGTCGATGGGCGTATGGAGCGATGCTATGGCATTGCATTGGCTGGGGAAAATGACTGCAGAGCTGGTGCAGGAACTAGTTGCGAAGGTACTTCAACAGTAGACTTTCAAGGTAATGCCTGGACGTTTACGCCAAAGGGCACATGCAGCTATATAATGACTCCAGAGGGTGAGGCGTCTTTACAGCCATTAGATAGAAACACGGCTTGAGACATGCCTTCCTCGCGTTCTAACTCAGTCCCTCCTCGCGTCGACGGGGTTGGGCTGAGTTTCAAGCCAAGCTTTTATCAAGCAGTGAGCAAGCTCAACGAGCCGAACCTTTGGTTTGAAGTGCACACTGAAAATTACTGTGCAGTGGGCGGGCCGCGTCGGCACATGTTGTCTCAGTTGGCTGAGCGCTTTCCAATTAGCCTCCATGGCGTCGGAGGCTCTCTAGGCAACAAGTCACATGATCTCGGTTACCACTTAAAGCTGGTGAAAGCGCTCGTCCAAGAAATTAATCCAGTATTGATATCGGAGCATGTCGCGTGGTCAGTAAGAAACCACGAATATTTTGCTGATCTACTGCCGGTTCGGCGCACGCATGAGGCGATGAATATACTGATTGATTGATAATATTGACTGTTACCAAAACGCGGTTGGCAGACCCATTCTCGTTGAAAACCCTACGCATTACGTTGAGTTGTCGCATGACGTTGCAGAGCCAGAGTTTTTGCTGGAAGTCGCAAAACGCAGTGGTTGTGGGCTTTTAATTGATATAACCAACCTTCACTTGAGTGATGTCAACTGTGGTATCAGTGCGACAGATTTTATTGAACAAATTCCGGCTCACGTCGTCGGTGAAATCCATGTTGCAGGCTTTGATGAAGACCCATCCCTTCATGGCAGATTAATTGATAGTCATAGCCAACCGATACCGGATAGTGTCACAAACTTGCTTAGGAACGCCTATGAAGCCTGGGGGGCGAAACCGACCTTAATAGAAAGAGACGCTAATCTGCCTGTATTCTCTGAGTTGCTGCTTGAGTATAAGAAGTTACGAGCAATAAGAGAGGAATATACTCATGACATCGCTTGAGCGCCAAATCGTTGATAATTGTCGTCGCGGGCATATCGGTAGTCGATTTGCGATCTATGCCAATAACCGCATGGTGGCGTTGCGAGGAGCGCTTGAGCAAAACTTTCCAACATTGGTCAATTACAGTGGGTACGATGCAATTCGTCCGTTATTGAGGGAATACTGCCAACGCCATCCACCGGATTCACCTTATCTCGTGTTTTATGGTGAGGGCTTGTCTCGATTTTTACGGACATTCGGCTTGCCGATAGAGGCCGATATTGCAGCCCTAGATAGAGGGTGGCTATCAGCGCTTATGGCACCTGATGCGAAAATTGTGACTCCAGAAGCAATCAGTGATGTCAGTCAGGTGTCTGTGCTGCGCTTAAATCCATCGTTTCATGTTAGCAGTGTTAGTAGAGACAATCTCGCGCTCTGGCATTCGTTAAATAGCCGATCTATTGAGATCCGCGATGCAGATATTTCACGACGCACTGACATTCTTTTTTATCGAGATGATGTAATGCGCGTTCATATTGCTTTGTTATCCGATCCTCAATCACTTTTCTTAGAATGCCTTTTTCAAGGAATGACAATAGAGCAAGCTGCTGAACGTATTGTGACGGATTATCCTGAGTTTTCTATAAGCGAATGGTTTGCAAGCTTATTGGTAATGGGAGCATTTTGTCATGGATTCACTTAGGCACATACCGAGCTTACTGCAAGACTTATTGTTGCTTGTCCACCGCCTTTTATTGAGTCATGTGTTTTTAAACTCGGGGTTATCTAAGTGGGACGGCTGGCTCGATTTTGATGAGTCTAAATTAACACTATTCAAATACGAGTTCTTTTGTCCAGACCCTCCCCGTCAGGGCGCGCTACAGTTATGTGAGCCCGAAACTCTGACTTATGTCCAAGATAGCTTTGGTCTTCGCATCGCCGAAACAATGGCCTACTTAGCGGGTGTTGTCGAAGTTACATTGCCACTTTTACTTATTATAGGCTTGTTGAGTCGTTCAGCTGCGGCTGGATTGTTGGGTATGACAGTGTTTATTCAAGTTGCTGTTTACCCGAGTTGGGACCACTTTATAAACCCAGCGGCTTGGTGGATGGTGGTAGCGGCAACGCTACTGTTGTTTGGCCCAGGTCGGTTAAGCGGGGATTATATGTTGAGTAGACTATTTAAAAAGCAAGGTCAGCTATGAAATTAGTGCATAAAATTATATTTGCTTTTGCTGTCGTTGGGCTGGTGTTCGTTGCCTTTATCGGTTTGATGACTTTCACTCTCAATGTAAACCAAGAAAGCATCGAGACGATTGAATCTTACAATGAGCAGTTAGAGCAGCTTAGTTCTGCACAGCGATCTTTACTGGCTATGGAGAACGGACAACGCGGCTTTGTTATTACCGGCTATGAGGATTTTATGGCTCCTTATGAGCAATCGCTCGCTCGATTTAATGAAAACCTCAGTAAATTACGCGGCTCAGAGAACACTCAAGCTGGGCAGTCCGCACTGCAAGACATCCGCGATATATTTGACGGCTGGCATGAAATTGCCTTGCTGCCTACCATTGATATGGCGAAAAAGGGAGAGTTAGATAAAGCTCGTCGCTATATAGGGCAAGCGCGAGGGGAAATGCTACTTCAGGATCTACGAGCGCTATTTTCAGATTACCGAAAACTAAAAAAGCAGGCGATTACGGCTCAGCAAAAGAAGGCGGCTTTTTATGATTCCCTTAGCGTGTGGGTAATGTTCGGGGGAGCTGGACTGCTAATCATCGTAATTGTTGGAGCAGCACTCTCCGTGCGACAGCAGTTAAACGGGAGACTGAAGCAGGTAACTGATGTTGCTGACGCGATTGGTCAGGGGGATTTATCGGTAAACGTTGAAACTGACCAACAGGACGAGGTAAATGCGGTCATGCTTGCTCTGGATAGTATGCGGGGACAGTTAAGAATACTATTGAGCGAGGTAAGAAGAGCAAGCAATGAGATTCACCAAGTAGGTACCGACTTAATTTCCACCTCTGGTGATTTGAGCCATACGGTCGAACTCGAGAGCAAAGCCAGCGATAATGTTTTACAAGCGATACAAGCGTTGAATGAGCACATCGATAATGTTGTCGCGCAGTCTTCACAAGCTGGAGACGTTGCATCAAATGCAGGAAGGCGAGTTCATGAAAGTGCTACAACAGTAGAAAATGCTGTGAATACAATGCAGTCAGTTGCGAATACAGTTAACGAGGCATCGTCCGATGTACACAGCCTAGGTGAGCAGTCTGAACAAATTACCGAAATCGTTGACACGATTAAAGTTATAGCAGATCAGACGAACCTTCTTGCGCTGAATGCAGCGATCGAAGCGGCCAGAGCCGGTGAGCATGGCAGAGGCTTTGCGGTTGTCGCTGATGAAGTTAGGGCGTTAGCAACGCGCACCAGCACGTCGACAGGAGAAATCGAAACAATGATTGAGCGCATTCAACAAGTAGCCGAGCGCTCAGTACAGCAAATGAATGCGGGGGTCGAGCGTGTCAACCATGGTGTTGAAGAAGGTCAGGCCGCAAAGCTTGCTATGCAAACTATTCAGAGTAATTTTGACGATGTTGTTTCGTTAGTTCAAGATATCTCGGTAGCGCTTGATGAGCAGAAGCAAACGAGCGAGCAGCTCGCTGATAGTAGTGAGCAATTTCAGCATAGTGTGGACGAGACCGCGACTGCGAGCCAAACGACCAGCTCAGCGGCTGAACAACTTGAGCACCTATCTGCTGAGCTTCAGGAGTCATTATCAAAATTTCGGATTTAGGCGAGCGATATAACAGTCAGTGAGTATGTCGATACTCACTCGCTGATGTTCCCTCGTAGCGCTTGAAGAAACGATTGAATGCTGTGGCTGATTGGTAACCGAGTTGCTCGGCAACTAACTCTAGTGGGAGTTGAGTTTTGCTCAGCAGCATTCGGGCACGTTGAAGACGAAGTTGATCAACAAGCTTTTTAGGAGCCATTCCGGTTTGCTTATGGCAACGCTCAGCAAATGCACTGGTCGAGAGATAAGCCTTCTTTGCCATTGTCTCTACTGACCAGTCACCCGCGGGCTCATCAATAATTGCGAGAACGAGGCCTCTTAAATACCTGTCTTGTAATGCCGCTAGCGGCCCCGTAAGTTCCTGTTGCCCATTAATGACAGCTCTTAACAAGTGAATGGCTAAAACATCACTGAGACGTTGTACGATAGCCTGACTTCCCGGTTCGCTATGCTTGGTTTCCGCTCGGATCATACTGATGAGTGCCTGCATCTCGCTCGCCTGGCAGTTGTGATTCAGCACGATCCATGGAGGCAACAATCGAAAAACAGTATCGGTGATTTGTGACGGACTATTTATGTCGTAACAGACGATCCCGTTCTGTTGATGCTCGGGTTGGCAAAAACTGGGTATTTCATCTTCCTTAATATTATTCGGAATCTGATTGTAGCTCAGAAAATGCGATATCCCTTGATTTACAAAAATCACATCCCCCGCATGAAGGCGAATGACATCGGTATTCTTAAATGGGAAGCCGAACCAACAATCCCCTTCAGTTACAAGATGCAGGGCGGCTTTCTGTGGTTCGTTAGCCATTAATGTCCAGTCACCGCAAAGCCCCGATTGAAAATGAAACTCCGTACCCTGCGCAACTTGATTGAGAAGTGCTTCGACAGTGTCGCTCGTTTTGGTCGGTTGTTCCGGTGTTTCAGTCATGTTGATTTATTCGGGATAGTGACAGCATATGACTAGTAAATCACTACCGTGACTTAAGGTAAAGAGGTACGACCCGTTGACGATAAAATCAGTAACACTGGCACGCCCCCATCCCGCTATTGTAGGAGACATGGTTCCCTTTTTGGAGGAGCTCGGCATCAGGGTAGTTCAAGCAACAAAGGTGAGTGAGCTACGACATCAGATAACGGTCGCTACGGATGCGGTTGTGATCTCACTGGCGGTGACATCCACCATACGGGCTTCAGTTGAGAACGTGTTAGCTGAGGTAATGCGCCTGAACCCAAATGCTCTATTAATATTTTCAAGTGAGTTACCTCTCACCAAGAAAAAAAAGAATTTGATTTATCTACTATCCAAATACTTTTCGAACCCGTGTATTGCAAGCTCAGACAACGCTTGCAAAGGTCAAGAACGGTGTTTGTATATCTGCGGAAACGATCTCACTGATGAGTCACGTCGAAACCAACTTGCGAAGTTAATTACGCAGGGATGAAGGGATAGGTGCTAATGATGAACAAAAGGAGCTTTAAATTGAGATCGCTAAGTGTGTTAACGCTTGTACCAGTATTGGCCATAGCTCAAGAACCTATGGAAGTGATCGAGGTGATGGGGCGTGAAGCAGATCAAGTAATGCTGCCGTCAGACGACAATACCGAAGGACTATTTGGTTTAGCTGCGAACCTGAAAGACATACCTCGAGCGGCGACGGTGATTAATCAGTCACTGATGGAGTCAGCCGCTATCGATGATTTACACGACATCGCCCGACTTGCGCCCAATAGTTACGCAGCAGCCGGCTTCGGCAATCCGTCGTTACCGACTATTCGCGGTCAACTTGGTGAGCTTTTCGAGGCGGGAATGCGGCGTCAAGCGGGGAATAATGGCTTAGGTATTCCAATGTCCTTTAACGCAATCGAGAGTATCGCTGTCGTTAAAGGCGCACCACCCGTTATGCTTGGCACAACGCAGCGAGTCGGTGGTTTTGTGAACTTACAGCCGAAGACAGCTAACGTTAATAGCGCTCGAACTAAGCTAGTCGGTGAATGGGGCAAATGGAGTCAATACCGATTCCAAATCGACCATAATGCTGTGTTGACAGAGGGGAAACATGCGGTTCGGGTAAGCGCTGAATACATAGACGAAGACAGTTTTTACAATTATCACCAGCACCAAAGCGATGACCTTTTGATCGCTTATCGCTGGCAGGCGAGTAAAAATACTGATTTAAATGTCGCGATAGAGTATTACGATGTTGACTGGACAGATAACGCCGGCATTAACCGCCCGACTCAGAACTTGATTGACCATAACCTGTATATAACCGGTCAAGGCGTTCAGCCTAACGGCTCAACTACTCCGGGAGCTGGCGCCGTTATCAGCCCAACCAGCGAAGTGCGTATTGACCGAGCGAACACATTAACCGATCCGCTTGATACAAACAGCGCGGAAACCACGCTTTTACACGCAAAGTTACAACACTATTTTAATGATGATCTCGTATTGGTGAATCGTACCTATTACCAATACTTGACCCGCGAGGGTATCAATCAGAATAGTTTTGTCGAAATCATTGATGATGCGCACACGTTTGAGAATAGAACTGAGCTGCATATCGATAAAATGACAGTAGTAGGCGTTAACTTTAGGGTCAATGACGTTTTAGGCTATAGCCAGTTTACAACTGAGGCTGACAACCCAATTGATTTGACGGGGCCCTTGAGTAATCGTCGCATACGGCTGACCGATTCACAAAGAGCGAGATTGATAGAGCTAAGGAAGGGGCTTTTTGTTTCACCAGGTGCGCAATATGATTTGGATAATGATGGTGTCGGCGATTTTAATTTGTCTGATACGACCAACTCAACCAGTTATCAATCGGGATTCTTCTTACAACACGAGCAAGCTCTTACAGATTCTTGGAGCATCACCGGTGGTGTGCGAGCTGATTACTATGATGTTGAAGCTGAAGACCCATTGGCTCCGCAAGGTGTTGCAGCAAAACGTGATAGTTATAACGACTTGTTATCAGCAGTAAGCGTTTCGACTCAGTACGCATGGACACCTGATTTAACACTCTATGGGACTGCTTACAAAAGTGACTCGACGTCTAATTCAATGGCTGGAGGCACTGTGCTTAATACAGCCGGTGTCATTGATGAGCAGAATTTTGCGACTGAAAACGAGCTATACGAAGTCGGTATTAAGTACTCCCCTTCAGATGAGCGGTGGTACGCTGACGCTACATTATTTGATCAAACTCGTAGTTTGCGTAATCGAGATGGCTCGAATAGCGGGATCCGCACAGAAGGGATAGAGGGGCAGTGGCACTTTGCCGCTGATAACTATTGGGTGACATTGGCGGCAAGTTATATCGATGCCTATTGGGATAACTCTGCGTCGTCCCAAGGGACTCGGCAAGTGATAGACGCATTTGATAACTCTCGGCCCGATATTATAAATGGAACTGGACTAGGCTCACCGAATTACACTCTATTTGCAGCGTCTAATCAGCAACTACAAGGTATACCAGAGGTACAGGCATCTTTGGTAGCGGGGTGGAAAGTCAGCCAGGAATGGTCAATCGGTGGTGACTTGAGCTACACAAAACACTTTCCTTTGGACTTTTTGCAGACCGTATTCATCCGTGATCAACACACGTTAAATCTTCACGCAGAATATCGCTTTACACGAGAATTTCAGGCGAGACTCGATGTATTTAATGTTACAGACCAAGATAATTGGTCGCCTGTCTTTGAAGGCGGCTATTTTGGCGCCACTTTGGCATTTCCATCTCAACCGCGCCATATGCAGCTAAGTCTGCGATATACCTTTTAACAAGACGGACGGTAACAAGGAAACCATATGTCATTTAAAAAAGTTTTGCTATTGGCGGCTATTGCTGCGCTCTTTGTAGCTACCTTCGCCTTTGATTTAACCAGCTATCTCTCATTGGATTTTCTGAAGGAACAGCAACAACGACTGAATGAGCTGTTTACCAATGATCCTATTGCCGTTTTTGTGATCTATTTCACCATTTATGTCGTGTCAACTGCGCTTTCATTACCGGGAGCTACCGTCTTAACCCTCGGCGCAGGGGCAATATTTGGACTCGGCTGGGGTCTCTTGTTAGCTAGCTTTGCTGCCTCGCTTGGTGCAACATTGGCCTTCTTAAGTTCGCGATTTATTTTACGTGACTGGGTGCACAGTAAAGTTGGTGATCGGTTAGACTCGATCAATCGCGGTGTCGAGCGCGATGGCGCTTTTTATTTATTTGGTTTACGCCTTGTGCCCGTATTCCCATTTTTTGTTATCAATCTGGCAATGGGTCTCGTTTCTATAAAAACGTGGACGTTTTATTGGGTAAGTCAGGTTGGGATGCTCCTTGGAACTGCAGTTTACGTTAATGCGGGTACTCAGATCGCACAGATTAATAGTGTCGGTGACATTATTTCTGCTGACCTTATCGGCGCTTTTGCCCTACTCGGACTAACCCCCTTAATCGCGAAGTTTATATTGAACGTCGTTAAGCGTCGCAAGGCATTCAATGGATATAAAAAACCGGCATCGTTTGATAACAACTTGGTGGTTATTGGCGCCGGGTCGGCTGGTCTGGTGAGCGCCTACATCGCTTCCGCAGTAAAGGCTAAAGTCACACTGATTGAGCGAGATAAAATGGGCGGGGACTGTTTAAATACTGGCTGTGTGCCGTCGAAAGCACTTCTGCATGTAGCCAATGTCGCGCACCAAACACGTCAGAGCGAACACCTGGGCATTAAGGCGGAGAAAGTGAGTGTCGACTTCAAACGTGTGATGCAACAAGTTAGCAAAGTTATAGGAGAAATTGAGCCGCACGATTCGGTTGAGCGTTACGAAAAGCTTGGAGTTAACTGTGAAATTGGCGAGGCTAAGATAGTGTCGCCATGGGAAGTCGAAATATCCCAAAATGGCCAAACAAAGAGGATTACGACTCGTGCGATAATTGTCGCCACTGGCGCAAGACCGCTGGTTCCGTCATTCGATGGCTTGGAGAAGATTGACTATCTAACGTCGGATAACTTATGGCAGCTAGATAAACTCCCCGGTCGCTTATTGGTGTTAGGGGGAGGACCGATTGGCTGTGAGTTATCCCAAGCGTTTCAGCGCCTTGGTGCTCAAGTGACGATAGTAGAAAAGGGACCGAGAATATTGGGCCCCGAGGACGAAGACTCAGCGAAATTATTAGCTGAACGCCTTCAAGAAGACGGTATTGAAATTAAAACCGATCATGAAGCGTTACGCTTTGAACAGCGTAACGGAAAGGACGTGTTAATTGCAGGACATAGTGGTGAAGAAGTTGGCTTGTCGTTTGACCGAGTTCTAATCGCTCTTGGTCGGCAAGCAAATGTTAAAGGATTTGGGTTAGAAGAGATTGGGGTTGAAGTTGATAGAACCATAAATGCCAATGAACTGCTGCAAACAAACTACCCGAATATTTATGCCTGTGGTGACGTCGTTGGCCCTTATCAATTCACACATGTTGCATCTCACCAAGCGTGGTACGCAGCGGTTAATGCGCTATTTGATCCGTTTAAGACATTTCGCGTCGATTACTCAGTCATTCCGTGGGTTACTTATACGACACCCCAAGTCGCTAATGTGGGTCTGACAGAGCAAGAAGCTGAACAGCAGCAAAAGGCATACGAAATAACCACATATGATATCGGCGAGCTCGATCGAGCAATTGCGGATGATAGTGCCTATGGCCGCGTTAAGGTATTGACTGAACCGGGTAAGGATAAAATTCTGGGCGTTAATATTGTTGGACCTCAAGCGGGGGAATTACTTGCTGAATATGTACTGGCTATGAAGCACGGCATTGGGCTTAATAAGGTGTTGGGAACAATCCACAGCTACCCGACGTTATCAGAGGCCAATAAGTACGTTGCGGGTGAATGGAAAAGAGCTAATGCGCCTGAGGGGCTGCTAAAATGGGTGGAAAAATTTCACCGTTGGCGACGAATATGATTCAGTTATTCAATACTGATTTTGAACTCCAATACATAGTCGTTTAGGAGCGCCAAAATGTTTGATCCTTTTTTGACTCCATACACAAAACAGATATTGAATGAGCCGGCGCGTTGGCTAGTCAAACAGAATATTAAAGCAGACCATGTCACAGTTGGAGGTTTCTTTGTAGGCATGCTAGCAGTACCTGCGTTAGCTCTCGAATATTATTTGCTGGCGCTTGCGTTTATTCTGCTAAACCGGCTGGCTGATGGCTTGGACGGGGCGGTTGCCCGTTTGACCAAGACAACAGACGCTGGCGGATATCTCGATATTGTTCTGGATTTTGTTTTTTACAGCGCAGTTGTATTTGGCTTTTTACTTGCAAACCCCGAAAATAACGCTGTGGCGGCCGGTGTATTGATGGTGACGTTTATGGGGACGGGGACCACTTTTCTAGCATTTGCAAGCCTTGCTGCCAAACGAGGAATAGAAAACTTAAGCTATCCTAACAAGTCGTTGCATTACATGGGGGGACTGACTGAAGGGTTTGAGACAATTATTGCTTTTATCCTATTTTGTCTACTCCCCAACCAATTTGTATGGCTTGCCTCTTTGTTTGCCGCTATGTGCTGGGTGACGGCGTTAACCCGACTTTATAGCGGTTATCTTGAGCTGGCCCACCCTCAGGAATAGTTCGCCGATGGCTTTTAGATAACCTTCACAAGACGACTAAAGTTTTACTTTTGAACAGTATAATTGTATTATTCTGCAAACTCTAGTTTTCCAACCTTTTCGAGACTAAATGAATAGCAACTTTGTGCATAACAATTTGCTTACGCCACCCTAGGTAACCGCTCTCGCGGTGCTTCGGCACACCTGTGTCAAATTTAAGAACACTTCTTCTGGATAATAGAACCTCCAGACTCAAACTGAATTATTATTAAATCTAAAATTCGTTTTAGCGCTTTATCGGCGTAGTATTATTTTTGTTTTGCTGATGTTTAATTATCACCTTAAATTCTGAAAAAATACTTCAAGACGAACTTTTGTGTAGGACTACTTAAACTCATGTTGAATTATTTAAAGGAACACTGGTTCTTTAATGTAAAAGGCGATTTACTCGCCGGTATTGTTGTCGCGTTAGCGCTTATTCCCGAAGCAATTGCGTTTTCAATTATCGCCGGCGTTGACCCGAAGGTTGGCTTGTATGCTTCGTTTTGTATAGCAGTTATTATCTCTTTCGTAGGCGGACGACCGGGAATGATAAGTGCAGCAACAGGCGCTATGGCGCTGTTAATGGTGACATTAGTTAAAGAGCATGGGCTTGAGTATTTATTGGCTGCTACGTTGCTGACGGGGTTACTACAAATCATTGCAGGCTACCTAAAGCTAGGTGAACTTATGCGGTTTGTCTCCCGATCTGTAGTGACGGGCTTCGTTAATGCGCTAGGTATTCTGATTTTTATGGCTCAGTTACCCGAACTTACCAATGTAACCTGGCACGTATATGCAATGACTGCCGCTGGCTTGGCGATTATTTACGGTTTCCCGTATATACCGGCAATAGGAAAAATGCTGCCCTCTCCCTTGATTTGCATTATCACGCTTACCATCGTTGCGATTGCGCTTAATCTGGATATCCGTACCGTAGGTGATATGGGTCAACTCCCTGATACATTGCCGGTATTTCTATGGCCAGATGTACCGCTAAACCTAGACACACTCTGGATTATATTACCATACTCGGTGGGTCTCACGGTTGTTGGCTTACTAGAGTCAATGATGACAGCGACTATCGTCGATGATTTGACTGACACAACCAGTGACCGTAATAAAGAATGTAAAGGTCAAGGTATAGCAAATATTGGCGCAGGCTTATTTGGTGGAATGGCAGGTTGTGCCATGATTGGCCAGTCGATAATTAACGTAAAGTCGGGTGGTCGTAGTCGACTTTCCTCGCTCGCGGCGGGCGTGTTTTTGTTGATTATGATTTTGGTATTGGACGAGTGGTTAAAAATCATCCCAATGGCAGCATTAGTCGCTGTGATGATTATGGTTGCCATTGGTACCTTTAGTTGGGGCTCAATTCGCGATCTTAAAAAGCATCCTTTATCGACTAATATTGTGATGGTCACGACGGTTGTGGTTGTCGTGGCGACTCATAACTTGGCGATTGGTGTCGCCGTAGGTGTATTGCTTGCTGCTTTATTCTTTGCCAATAAAGTGGGCCACTACATGCATGTTCGCTCAACTATTGATTCTGAGGGGGTAACACGCCGTTACGAGGTCATTGGTCAAGTGTTCTTTAGCTCCTCTGAAAAGTTCATTGCTTCATTTGACCTAAAAGAAGCGGTAGACAATGTCGTGATTGACTTGACTCATGCGCATTTTTGGGACATCACCGCTGTTAACGCACTGGATCGAGTGGTTGTTAAATTTCGCCGTGAAGGAGCGGAAGTAGAGGTGTTAGGTTTAAACGAAGCGAGTGCAACCATCGTTGACCGTTTCGGGGTGCATGATAAGGCCGATGCCGACGATATTCTCGGTGGTCACTAACGCTCAATAATAAGGAGAACAGTATGAGTAATGTAATCGCTTGTATCGATGGGTCTAGCACTATGTCCGCGGTTGTACAGCTGGCGTCTTGGGCGTCTGCGCGTTTATCTGCTCCATTGACTTTGTTGCATGTTATTGAGGAAGGTCATGCCGAGGCTCGACAAGATATGACTGGGAATATAGGGCTTGGTAGTCGTGAAAAGTTACTCACAGAACTCGCAGAGCTTGACGCCAAGAAGAGTAAGTTGTTGTTGGAGCATGGTCACCAGCTGCTAGATGAAGCGAAGCGGCAAGCAATTCAGCTGAGCAGTATGACAGATATTTCGATGCGGCAACGCCACGGTAAATTGATTGAATCATTGCTCGCGATTGAAGCGGAGACACGTTTGTTGGTATTGGGGACTCATGGTGAGGAGCACAGTGATGGCTCACATATCGGTAGTCAGCTAGAAACAGTATTAAGACGTGTGCATAAACCAACGCTACTAACCCCTGATCAGTTTGCTGAGCCTGACTCCGTTATGTTGGCCTATGATGCGAGTGAGTCGACTCGACAAGGCGTTCAGTTATTGGCTAGGAGTCCATTGTTTGCAGGCCTACCGATTCATATTGTGATGGTTGGTGCAGATTCAGATTCCAACAACGCCTCCCTCGAGTGGGCTAAAGAGCAGCTAGAACAAGGGGAGCATGAGGTTACTACCGCGATAGTGGCGGGTGAAGTCGAGCCTGCATTACATGCTTACCAGGAAGAAAATAGGATTGGCCTAATGGTGATGGGTGCCTATGGGCATTCTAAATTACGCCAATTTTTGGTTGGCAGTACCACCACGGCAATGATTGAGGCGAGTAAAACTCCTATTCTCATTTTGCGATGAGCACGGCTTAACTTATGTGGGATGGTTTTTTAGTATTAGTGCGTTTACAGCAGTACAATAACTCTTTTTAACACGAGCTATGAAAGCGACTGTGTTTAGACACTAAAAATTTAGAGTTAATCCGTACTCTCCAGACACTCAATACAGCGTGTTTGAGTAGGGTCGAATTGAAGGCGTTTTAAAGTGATATCCTGACCACAAACAAAACACTCACCAAACTCTCCTGCCTCAATACGGCGCAAAGCGCCGTCAACCTTCTGCACCTGTACCTTTCTGCGGCGTGCTCGCTCCTGATACATTTGCTGCTGTTGCATGGCATCCATACGAGATAGTCGGCCGACACTCTGCTGATCGAGTTCCACCGGTTTGGTATCCTCCTTACTGGCCTCTTCGCTCTCTAATAATTGTTGTTTTAATTCTTCCAACTGCTTTTTAAAAGCCTGAATCTGGATTGCGTCCATAATTTATCCATCATTGTCCACTTCCTTACGTTGTAAGGTACTGATTGTGGAATCCTTAGCTAATACTCTAGAGTCATTGGTCTCACGGCGATTTTTATGCTGCCTAAGAACGCCAGAATAACCGATTTAGAGCACCGCTAAATAGCTTCATTTAGTTAACTTATAAACATTATCCGGGTCATATTTAAAATTGGGATCGTAGTATCGTCTCATTGCCCCAGAATAGATAGCCAGGGTATGTAGCGCATATCTTAATGCACTTGACGCATAATAGTGACCGCTCTTTTTAATATTGCCCGCACTATTTTCATTGATGGCGTGGCTTAGAAAGTACAGTTGAACACTGCCTTTTGAATTTTGTCGCTTACCACCGTCTTTGAACGTTATTTCTGAAGTACCAACTCCGGCAAGAAGCTGGCTCCAATAATCCTTGATGTACTCTTCCGGAATTGACTTGTCAGCATGAATTTCGACGTAAAAGCGAGATGCGGGGATAAACTGCCGCAGGGTGGTGATGAGTTCAAGCACTTCATTTATATCCTTTGTATTAAATGATACGTAGCGGTGGTTGTACGTCGATGCGCATAATAGCGTATGGCACGCACGTCTTATGGCTTGGCTCAGGTGCTCCATCGGTGCAGACGCCATGTGCTGGATAATCGTATTTGCTGCCATCGTATCTGTGTTGGCATTTGGCACCGGAACACTAAGGTTGCGGGTTTCAGCTGTATAAAGTCTCGATTGCCTGCGCTTAGTCTGATAACGCTCCTGCGTGTCTCGCGCCGCATCAATAACCGATTCGATTATCTTAGGTTCGATATTATAAATGTCTCGAATTTCCTCAATGCTTCGCCCTTTATCGTAGGCTTCAAGCACAAGGCAGACGTGAGCGGCGTCAAACTCGCTCTTTAAATTGAGTAAACTATCCATGTCGATATCTCCTTTTTTGACTCCGTTGCGGGGCTTGGCTATCCAGGCTCCACGTTCTTTTTTAAGTATTCCATCGGTTAAAACCATCAACTGTGCTCTATCCGGAGTTCGGCCGAGCGATTGCTGCGCGCAAATCTTGTCGATACGCGCAGACTGGACACAGGAGAGCGCTTTTGCGTAATCCAGCGGAGTCGATATGTTTGAGCGCATAACAGACTCGAACAGTAGCAAGTCGGTGAAATGCGTATAGGTTGATAGAGTCATGTCAGACTCGAGGTGACCCGCCCAATCCGACAGCTTGTAAAGTACGTTATGTGAATCGTTCTTCTGAAAGTAATCTTTGATAACCGTGACTTGCTCGGGTGAGTATGGCGTTAGCTCGCTTACAGTTTCGTCCAAGGCAAAACACACAAGTACTGCTGTCGAAATCGCATAGTGGCGTAGCTGATACATCGGTGTGTGCACGCCCGTATAAGATGACAGCAGGCGAGTCACGTGTTTGCTGATATCTCGCATATCAAGCGGGATATCTTTTTGAGGAATTTTGGAAAATAATAAGGTGTGCGGCCTTTCATAGTCGACACCACCGTCCTTTGACAGTGAACGTCCGGCCGGCTCCATGCGCCGATTGATGAACTGGCGCACGAATTTTGCCTCTGCTGGCAGCAAAAATGTATCGAGCTCTATGAGACGTCTAGCGGAATAGGTTTTTTCTCTGAAATATCGCTTGTTACGTATAAAAATGTGGCCAGTGTCAAAGGTTGGCATATCTTCTGCCGTGAGATGCATCGCCTCGTGCGGGCGAATATTGGTACGGGCGATAAGAATAAGCAACACAGTCACTGACTCCCGAAAATGCTGAGACTCATTGGCATATATGTCATTGATGTCTTTCAGAAGATGCGATATGTGCTCTTTGGCGGGTATGTTTGAACGAACGTGAGTGGATCGTTTATCGCGTGGCTCGAGTTGTTGAGGAAGAGGCACCTCGTGTTGCTTATGCAAGAAGTAGACAAGGTCTGTTATTTTCTTCACGTACTTAGAGTCAGATAACTTTTTCTTGCTCATAAGCTCATTATATAACGCGGTCATTTCAGACTCGTCGAGTACATAAACACTCGTTGTGCTACAAACCTCGAGCCAAAGGGTTGCTATAGAGCTTACATTTCGGTCACCCGTCGAGAACATCTTCGACTGACCGGATTCGTAGCAAGATTTCAGCCAATCGATAAGAGCAAACTCAGCATCACTCATCGACTCTTCTCGCTGTGCAATGAAGGCATTAATTGCTTGAACGATAATAACTTTGCGCTGCTCTGGTGACAGGTTAGCGTTATCTTCTTTTTTGAAAAGCTCTCGTAATGCCTTGCCGAATTCTGAGTGATATGCGGGGAGGTCTTTTTTATTCTTATATTTTACGGAGGAGTCGACTGCTAAACGTTTGTCAGGCAACTCGGTAAGTGGAGATGTTGCCGCATAAAACGACTGTGTATTAATGTGATTAAGGCACTCAATCGATGTGGATGCACTACTCAAATCACCACAGGCGTAATGCATTAAAAAGCTGGGAAGTGCTGAGCCAGGCTGTTCACTGACAAGTAATGCAATAGCCCGAAAAAATCTCCTGTTATCGAGTTTACTGATGGCTGGCGCCGACATGATCTTGGCTAACTCAGATTTCAATAACTCGGTTGCTGTTTGGGTTATACAGACAATTGACCGGCTTTTCATGAACCCCTCTATGGCGAGCAGAGTAAGCGGGCCAGGGCGGAAAGTGCGACGAGTTACCTTTTTATTACCAGCTTTCGCGTTAGTTTCGTGTCCACTGCGCGTGTATGACAGTGGAATTACCCAAGAGCTTCCCACCCGCTGCAGTACTTGCCTGGACTCAGTCAGCGTCTTATAAAGGTCGTCTAGCCCCTCTTCGAAACATAATCCGCTTTCAAATGCGGCGTGAAACAGGATGAGAAACAGTCGTTGGCTGGCATTAAGAGTTTTTTGCTGAGCGACAAAATCGGAGACACATTTGTCGGCATTATGGAGCAACGACTTTGCCCTGAAGATTTTAGTGTTAACAAAGCCAGACATTCGCGGCTTACTGTAATAACGCTTACCATAGAGCCTTCGGTAAACAACATCGATAAGCGAGCGTCTGAATTTATTGTTCAATCCAGCGTCGCGGGCAGTTTTGTATACATCAGAGAATAGAATCTCCTTCTTATCCTCATCAAGCTCAGCAATTGACACCGAGCTTAACTTTGGCAGTAAGCAGTCAGCACACGCGACGCTGGCCTTGCGAATTTCGCGTTTTTTTGGTGTGTCGTGCTCGACCATGAGCTTTATTATCTCGTCCATTTTGTTCTCCTTAACGCCTGACCGGTGACAGGTACGGTAAACGTAGTGTGTACAGTAATTCGTTTATATGCTCGCTTATCTCACGAAGTTGGTCATAACAGAACGTTGAGCGGGCGCTTGTTGGTGTATCAAAGGCTTGTCGGTGACCCATGAAGGTGGCGAGTGCATCTCGTTCGGTGCCGCTTATGACGAGCCAGCTGCTCATCGTGTGGCGATGCCAGTTAATATTATTGAATACGTCATCCTCGAGCGTCTCTGGTAAGTGTTCGGTGCCCGGTAAAAATGTTGACGCGGTTTGTATGCGAAAGAGATTTGAACGCCCTGACAACATCTCCTCAATAGCCTCATACTTAGCTGGCTTAGTAAATTGAAAGCGCGCTTGATGGGATTTTAAATATTCAATGTACTCTGTCAGTAACTTCTGTGCGTATCTGCATAGAGGAACCAGACGTGTCGAGCTAACAGACTTGTCGACTATTTCGATTTGCTCAAAGTCATGACAAAACGCTCTCAATGACCTAAATGCATCCGGAGCCGGGCGATGCATCGTTGCGAGTTGAAGTGAGTTAACCACGTATAGCGTATAGATGTTGTGGGTGGCTACATAATCGTTATTTCTGAGCGACTCTTTAAATGCTGATTCAAGAGCGGAAAAAATTGACTGAACGCCAGAGCACGACAATGCTTTTTTTGAGCCAAATAAAAGATCGCGCGGTGCCACATTCTGCTTACACACCTCAACCTCATGCTCTGGTAAAAATAAGGCCATGAAATCTGCGTGGCGCTGGTGAAGCAAGCGGGCCGAAAACGCAGCGTAGAAGTTTTGCATGTTATCGCTCATGTCTTTATCCGCGATAAAGTCTCTCTCATAACGTGTCATTCCGACTTTGGTGAACTCATAATCGATAACATGCTGTATCGTGTTGAGTGTTATAAGCTGCCCGGCCGGACCTCGCTTGCGCGATGCTGGAAGTGAAAATTGACGCTCAAGTACACGAGCTGGGATCGCTTGCTTGCGGGCTCTGGCAATGGGGGAGGCAATACAGGGCGGAAGTACTATATAAGATGTATTGTCTTTTACGAGCCTATCCGCACTATCAAATAATGGTGACGACGCCTGACCGTAATGCCAGCGGCTAAACAACCTCCCTACGCCGGACTCTAGAAGCTCGAAGGGGATATCGGGGTCGACAAGCGATGAAACCGTACGACCTGTTACCAAGGAAGCTAAGGCTATGCCATATTGCAATTTATCCGAGTTTTCGAACAAGAATGAACTCAGATCGTCTAGCGTTTTTCGTGTCAGCCGGTAGGGTGAAGACGGGCTACGCTTTTGATTCTTCAGCTGGTGTTTGCCCTGATATTTTCTTTTACGCCAAATCATAACCAGACTCCTTCATTAGGGCTTTGCTCTAGCCGCGAGAATTGTCGTTTTGATGTGCTGAGGCTTGTTCGGGAGAGTTTTCGGGCAATCGCAAAGCGCGTTTTCGCGGATACACTGGTTAATGCTTCGATATCGGGATGGGAGAGAGGGCTTCGTTCGAGAACTTGGGTCAGTTGCGCGCAAAATGTCGTGTGGTCAATTTGGTTGAGGAGTTTTGCGATAAGATATTGCCAAGCGATATCTGATATTTCATCATCACTGATTTTAGAAATACCTAACACTTGTAATATCTCAGGCATGTTAGTGCCTGGATATAGAAGCTGCGACCACCCTGATATCACCTGAAAGCGATCGTTTGTTTTAATAACTTTCGGGTACTCGAAAGGAAATGGTGAAGACAATGATAAAGTGGCTGAATGCTTTATACATTGGCGACGCAAATCAAGGTCACACTCATATGCTGGTTGCGCAAATGGATGAATAACTATTTGCTCGACTTTTGCTGTGAATACTCGTTGGTCATTACTATTCATGACACCACCTTCTCCATCCCGTTGGTTTGTAAACCGGCCTGTAGGCCTTATTAATTATGGTATCTCACGGAACGGGAAAAATTCGCGAAGAGGCTCGGCAAAAATTTCAGAAAAGATTTTTAACTATTTTTTGTCTTATTTTTAAGGTGTTTTTTTTATAAAAAAAAGGACACAAGTTTTAAAAAGAATGGCAAAGAGGGGTTTTCTCTTGAATTTTTGATTAAAAAATCACCGCCTTATGATTTAATGTGTTGGTACGCTGAAACCTCAGCCCGCTAAAATTATCAAAGCGCAATTTAAAGCAAGGATTGGCTAAAATGGGTACGTTTACTGATAATCTCAGCAAACGAATTAGGCATACGAAAATCAACGAGGGCTACTGCCTTGTCTGCGGCAAGTTTGGCCGGTTGTCATCTGAGCATGTGCCACCGAAGTGTGCGATAAACATCACTAAGGTCGAGCAACGCCATATAACTGAGATGATGGGCGCTAATGCCCGAAAGGTAAAAGGCGTTGCATCTCCCAATGGGAGCAAGTTCAGGACTGTGTGCAGAGTTTGTAATAATCAGCATATTGGCGCATGTGATAACCAAGTTGGTCAGGTTTTCTCGTCATTGAGCGAAAAAGTCAAAGCCTATTTTCAATACTGCGACAGTCCAAGTACTGTAGTGTCGACTGATATAAATAGCCTCACTTTCTGCAGAGCCATGATTGGCCATATCCTTGCGGCGACATCAGTTGAGGAATGCAAAATGGAGCCAAAGCAGACTCCGTATTTCACGCCTTTGCAAAATTTCGTGCTCGGAGATGACCTAGCAGTACGCGAAACGCATGACATTTTTTACTGGTTTTATCCTTATACACGCCATTTGAGCGCAAAACTCACGTACTTATTACATGACGGCCATCACGTTTCGATGAGCCTGCTCAGCTTCTTTCCCCTTGCTTTTTTAGTAGTTGAAAAAGGTAAGGGGGTCTACCCAGGTCATGCTCAAAAACTTTCATTCGATGACTCGAAAATTTATGTCGACTTGTCGGCAAGGTGGTTTGAGTTTGCAGAATTTCCATTTCACGAACTGAAAGGAAATCAAATGTTGGCTGTATCCGATCCAATGGCTATTGCGAGCTATCCTGTTGGCCAGTGATTTCGAGTATATACCGTTTTTTCTGTTGTGGCCTCGTTATGGTGGCTCTTTATCTAATGCTCTCTTCGCTACTTTTACAAATTAAAAGGCAGTGATGAATCCCGGCTAAGTATATTTAGGGTGTTTTTTTCGAGGCTTGCAACGAACCTTTGGTTTAACAGAAAACCTAAATTTATATTTCGATAACGACTGATTTTTATTAACTTCATTAACTCTGCAATATCGACAACAGCGATTCGAACATCAGAGTCTAAATAAGCGTTACGAATTAGTTCTAAAACTACTTCCCAGTTATCATGTGGGGCAAATTCAGAGATGACGACAGTCGCGGTTTGATTTGGAGAACCTGAGCGAGGTAATTCCACGCCTTCACAATCCATTGTTTTATATACTGGGTTGCGGAAGCTTTTTACTGCGCCCTCCAACTGACCTATCGCTCTCTTAGTGTGACTAATGACCTTGCCTACTCGCCGTTCATAATTTGACTCACCCTTTGAATTATTCAAACAGAGTGCTTTCGACTCAAAGAATAAAGTTGATTCGCTTGATACGACGAGTATATCGGTAAGCTCTCTTACCCTTTTTCCTCGTTCAATTTGTGGGGAAAGGAATACGTTATCATCAAAGAGTAAATATAGTTGCTGATGTAGAAGGTTCTCTTGTGTTGCTCCTTCATTCTTGTCACTGAGGTCATACTGATATGTTCCGTTTTTAGACGCGGAGATAATCAATGTTTGTTTCAGATCCACTTCTAATTCAACATCATGCATGTGCGCCGATATTGAGCAAGTTGGGATATGCCGAGGTTCAACTGCATGCCAGACGGATTCAATAAAAGGCTCTAATAACTCTGAATTAGTTATCCAGGAAGCAGTTGCCAAAACTTTTGGTAGCGTATGACTCACTCGGTTTAAGTATCCCGATCCACGAAGTACCGGTGCATCAAACTCATCCATGACAGTTATTTGGAAACTTCTATCTTGTGCAATACTCCGCCAACCAATAACTTCGGATTCAGTTCTTGCAAAAATAGGGATAATTAACGGGTTATCCAGAATGTCATAAACTTTTAAGGCGCCACCAACAAACAACTCTGTTTTACCAGCAACACCCAAGTAGAGTTTAATTTCTTTTCCGCTGGCTATGGACTTAGCTGTGGTACCTGCCGCTTTAATGACAACAGTAGGACTTGTTGATTCGGTATCTAGGTATGCCCAAACGCCAACCTGCTCGCTAAGAATGATGGGTTTTAAATCATTAGGTACCAATTTTATTTCCTTGCCAACTGAGCCTTACCAGATATCAAAACATGATAAAGGTAATTACGTAGCGAGTTTATCTCGATCGTGAAAAAACTCTGGGGCTTCGAAGTCATACGCTCAATGGTTAGTAGGTCTATGCTTGTAGCATATATCAACGCTTTGCAAGGGTTGGAAATTAGTGTCAGCTTCTCTAACTAACCTATTAAACCTGAACGCTTATTATTTGGCCCTTTAAATTACTCCCTCAGGCTTCACGATTATAAGTTTATCCGGATCCGTAGTTTCTCTAACAAATAATTGGGGAGTTTCTGTTTCTTCAATCCCCTCAAGCATGAGTGCGGCTTTAGCTTGTTCAAATGATTTCGCAACTGAGAGCCCGAAGCCAATAGAGGAATAGAATTGCGATGAAAAAACTCTTGCTGCTTCATCAGAAATGCTGTCCGACATGCCAATAGCAGCGTCTACGCACTCGACTATTGTCTTAGCCTGTTCCCCTGAAAAACATGTGTTAAATAATACAAGCCTAATATTACTCCCGGTTGCGACCATAGTCTGGATAATTGCGTCTTTACTCACAAATTTAGTATTACCCTGGTTATCCTGAAGTATTAATTCGTCATTCTGAGATCCATGCCCACTAAAGTGCACAATGGTTGGGCTTGTTTCGTTAATGGCCTGTAGAACATCGGTAGCTCGTGTTGCCCAGAATGATTTGAATATTATCGAGTCGCGGTGCTTTGTTTTTCTGAGCATTTCTTGAATTGCGTGAACTTCTTCATCCAAGCGCAGTGAGTTTTGATCGAGCGGGTTGGAGGCAAAGAATGCTACTACGATTTCTTCAGGTAGCTGCTTTAACTTTTGTAATTCATTTTGCGTGGACTCATGCAAACGGTCGTGTCTTGATAGTCTCTTTGTTACCTGAGTAAGTTTTCGCTCTTGCTCTAAATGTTGTTTGTGCAGTTCTGCTTCTCGTTTTTTACTTAGCTTTATTTCTTGGTCGTCAACTTGTTTCTGAGCCTTGTCTACGTCTTTTTGTTTAGTAGATATTTTCCCTTCGATTTTAGCCAAACTTTCAGCTTCCTTACCCGCTTGGGTGCTGTAACGTTCCGCTTCCCGAAACTTACTTTTGGCTGTTGCGGCTGAGTTTGCCTTATTTGCTGCTTCTGTTGATTTCTGGGCTTTCTTCGAGTACTGCGCATACTTTTTGTTTACTTTTGCCTTATCCGACATTAATTTAGCCAACTCTTCCCGTTTCCGCCTAAGGGTGTTTTTGTAACTATCTATTAAAGCCATTGTCAGTCCTCTTTTGAAGCTGTTTCAAGTCAGGGTTGTTATCAGTTATTTTTGATATCAGATAGCCTATGTACTCTTCTGGGGCATTATTTTCTATTGCGCCGTCGAGGATGTGCATCACGTAGCTTTTACTTGTTTTAATATCTTTTGTGTGGCTTTTGGCAACGTAGGTGGTTGCAGTAGCAACGGTTTGATCTTCTAGAAGAACTTCAATCGTCGTGCGAGAGTAATTTGTACCTTCGCCCTCTATGGCATCAAGTGGCTTACGGTCAATGGCCTTTGCTTTTTGCCTATCGATAAGTGATTCTGATACCTCATAAAGTACGCCAAATATTTTCCGACCAGTTGGACTGGGTGTGATACTTGCTGCAGCACATTTGTTGTTTCGACTCCAGACGGGGAAATGAAACTCGTGATTTTCCTTCGTGTGTGCAACACCCACATGTTTTGCATCTCCAGCTAAACGTTTCTCTGAATTTAAACGAGCAGAACTCATATTGGAGCCGTATTGAAATACCAACATTCAGATTTCTCCCTAAGAAAATAATAAGCGGATTAGCTTCTGGTCGTGCGTTGTTAAAAGTTGGAACCAAGCTGGTCCCAATTCTGGGAAAAGTATATCTGGATACCCTTGCCAGGGTTGTACGCAGGATAAATTTTCTCGAATTCTGCTCTTGCCGATTCATAAGAGTGGTCAGAGATGGCACCGATACCTTTTGCTAGAAAAAGCATCGCAAGTGACGGTGCTCGTGACTCCCCCTGATTACAGTGGATTAGCAACTTTTTCCCACTTTTCCAATGTCGCCGAGAGAAATCAAGGAATGAAATAAAAAGCTCAGGCATGAACAAAGGCACGGGAGGGTCGATAATGTTAAGGAAAAGGTTTTCGCCTTTTTCTAATATTAAGTAATTGGGGTGATTTTTGGGTAGGCTTTTGGTGTAGCCGACGGCGCGTTGGTGGCATGGACTTTTACATGCGTGGACAACGGCGACCTCATCGTTACCTAATTTACAGGCGCGGTCGTTGAAGACATATACGTTATTATAAACTTCCATATTTACTCCCAGAATAGAGCTGCAATAACTTGTTCACTGTTCACTAGCAATTGCGCAGCTCTTATATTGGAATTTCCGCAGCATATCAGTGCGAAAACTTTATTAATCCTATCCAGGCAACATTGTTTCGTCAGAAGTGGAAAGGAAGTGGAACCTTTTCTTCCTAAGCCCGTAGGGCTTAGGGTAGTACGAATATGAAAAACTGCCAGTTTTGGGTTTTGGGGTTGGCTACGAAACTCAAGTTGGGTGCTCGTAACATCTTTCGAAACTAAAACTTGCTGGCTAGTGGTCCATTTTGGCTGGCTGGAATGTGTCATGTTTTGCACTATACTGTTCTGAAACGTTCTGACCTCTGGCTAAAAGACATGACCTCGAAACTCAGTAACTTATTGATCTGCCGAATAAAGCCAGTTTCGCTCGGTTAATCCCAAACTACCCAGTTTCGTCGGCCTGGTCTCCGGAGGCAAAGGTAGGTCGCGCATTTTGCGCGACAATATGTTCCCATCGCTCCTTTGACCAGATTGCTTTCTTTTAATTGCTGAGGTCATAGGTTCGAATCCTATCGGGCGAGCCATTAAAGGCTTTCAGCACATTATCCCTTTCGATTCCCATCGGTTTCCTCTTGTTGAGTTGAAGTCACTCTTAATACACTCATGACCTTTGCTCGAAACTGCTCAAATTCCCGAAAAAATAAGCCGTGACACATGCGTGACAAATCCGTGAAAAGTTTTTAATGAACTTCGAACTACGCGAACCGGGTGATATTGGCCATTACCCTAAAACGTTATAGGCAGAAATGGGGTCACATTTTGGATCTAAAAAAGGAAAACTATCAATCGTTTTTGTGTGAAGTGTTAGTTTTTTACTCACACTCTTGGTCTCTGCGATCTGTTTCAACTCATCTTCGGTTGAGCGAAGCCTTTGTTTTACTTCCCTGAACTCATCCCTCAGTTGTGCTTTGGCGATAGATATGTGCATGGAAGTCTCCGGTGGTGCTATTTCTTTAGCGTGTAAAGAGCATTTATACCGCTACGAAGTATTGGCAGTCAAAATCGCTTGTTATGGCCAAGCTATGACATGACGCCTTGTTAGTTGCTCGACTATTGTTTAAGTGCCTGCCTATCTGGGCCACTATTTCCTTGAGCCATAAAACAGTCCCAATACAAAAGCACCGACCATGACGAGTCCGTCTCGAGAAGTAAATAACCAGCTTAAACCAATAAGGCTTAAGGCGGTCCACCCATAATTTTCGTTCGGCGAGATAGCAAATGCCAAGAACATCATGATAATAATGGTAAACGGGCGTTGGTATGAGAATTGTATTAGAGAGGTTAAAAAGCCAAGGATGATAAGGCCAAAGAATACCCAAAATACAATTTCCATAAGCACCTCCACAGTAATCACTACTGAGAGTTTACTTTTAAGTACGTCACTTTTTGTCGCAGCTAAAAGTACGCTAATGACTTGAATAATTATTGAGCTGAGCTTCACAAAGGCCGATAAATAGCAAAGGAGCCATTCGATGGAACGCACGATTTACTTTGATTACCTTTCAGGTGACAACCATGTTGAAGAGCATGCTGATCAGGTTGGCTCCGATAGCATGGGGCGTCAGAGATTATTAGTATGGCTGGAAGAGCAGTTAGGAATTGCTCCATTCGAGCCGGAGAGACGTCTGTTCGCATTTTACAGCGCCCTCAGACATAAGTTGTCACCGCAGGATTCTATTTACGCATCATTTCAAAAGAGTCCGATTGGGACAGCGCGCGTTATGATGTCATGGTTCGATGGACTCACGCTTGTCGGATGGCGAGGTGAGCACTTGAAAGATAAACGTTTGGCGCGCTTTAACGTTTTATCAGGGATCTATGATTCTATCGTGGATTCTCTAGCCGGGCGAAGCGATGCTCTGCGTATTGAGTGCTGCATTAAATACCTTAAGGCTAGCGAACTACAACTTAACAAATGCGTGCTCGCACAACCTAGGCAGTTGATGCCAATGCCTTGGCAGGTGCTAATCGGCACCTTATTCAACAAGGGCGTTGAAATTGTTGAGTCGGCCGACGGAGGAGGCTACCGACATACGTCAGCAAACGTAAAATTGCTCTCGTCAGCAGGCGTTCTGGATGCAGCTCATACCGCAGCACAATATTTATCTCTGAATGGAGGCGACAGCACTGACGCATTGATTGTTAGTCAATACGGCACCTCGTTGGATCAAGCTTTTGCGGGACAAGGGCTTCCCTCAGCGGGATTTAAAACTACCAGTAACGCTCGCTTGATAACGCAAATCATTCCCGCGGTCATGAATACGTTAAGTGGACAATACTCTCTTGAGAGTCTGGTCGCACTATTGAGCCACCGATTGTGGCTGGGTGATACGATATTATCTAAGAAGTTGTCCAAGAAGCTCGCGTCGAATATTGGCATTGGCAATGATGATTGGGAGCAGGCAAAAAGCGAACTTCTGAAAGAGAGTCCGGAGGTCGATGAGTGGCTCAGTGCATTTGAGCGAGGCAGCAGTGATACCGACTTGCTAAAGAAGCTCATTAGTGAGACTCGGTTAAAAGCGTTGAAGGTACAAAACCCGCTATACCAAGAATTTGCCCGCCAATGTCAGGTGATACTGGATGTGTTGGCGATTCCGGATACTGAGCTGACACTGGTTCAACGCTTTAAGCTCCTTAAAGAGCTGGGGGTGGGACAGCTGCCGACGACAAAGCCTCTTGCGCAGGTTTCACAAAGGCTCCATTGCCATGGTTTAACAGAGCCGAGCCACTTGAAAATAACTCCGGACGTGACCATCTGGATAGGTCCGTATTATGAGCCTGCATATACTTTACCTGACTGGTACCAACCAGAGTTCGACGCGCTTTCGGAGCATTATGACGTTTTCAGCCGGGCAGATGACTTGATGCTATTAAGGCATTGTTGGGGCCAGTTTCTTAGCCGCGTGAACGACCACTTGGTGATTATTGACTTTGACGGTGAAGCCAATACGCACCCGCTTTTCGATGAGCTACTGGCAAATCTGGGATTACAGAGAAAAACTCTAGCTGATTACTTAGCAGGGCATAAGAGCGACTCAGTGAATACAGAATATGAGAAGAAGCCACTACCTGCTTATGCTCGAGTTGCCCGGCTTAACCAAGCGCTCCCATTAGGGGAAAAAATGTCAGCATCGCGCCTAGAAAAGTTACTTTTTAAAACCTCAGACTTCGTTTTCAATTACAGCGCAAAGCTGAGAGACAGTAGCATTCAACTCCCCCAGATAGGCAATCGAGAGCGGGGTTTGTATGCACATGCTTTATTTGAACATTATTTTAAAGAGCACCCGACGCCGGACACATGGCAAGATATTGAAGACTGGTACGAGAGGCACGCCGATGACATTTTTAAGAAGGCGGGCCTTGTTTTTCTGGGACCGGGAGCTCACTACGATCGACAGGTAGTCCAGCAGCAGGCCGGCAACGCCCTGAAAGTCCTTGTTTCAACATTCAAAAAGTCGGGTGTAGTTCGAGTAACACCCGAGCTAGATGTTAACGGGTGGCGGTTCCGAGTCGGAGGATACGATTTTGCTGCTGCAGGTAGCTTAGACCTCGTTCTTGAAAAAGCCGACGGCAGCGTCATGGTGCTTGATGCCAAATGGGCAAATTCTCAAGGAAAGCAATATACCAATGCTTTAGAAAGGGGCTTTGCGACTCAGCTTTATGCCTATGCCGCCATATATCACCAGAAACATGGACGCTGGCCTAACGTTGGATATTTTATCATCAAAGACAATGAGTTCTTAATCAATGATACAGGGTTTTTGATAAGCGACGATATTGACCCACTGGCGTACAAGTTCAGTAACTTGGCTGATGCGTGGAGAGTAATTGATGAGCTGGCTAAATGGCGCTTTTCTCAGTTGAGCAGCGGAGACATTGAATTGAATAACCCTGGGTGTGAAGTGGTTGACGGAATATCTTATCCGGAAGATGAGGACCTTCGGGCAGTTATAAGTGCATACAGAGCTCATCACAAAGGAGACAAAGATTACGCTGGTGATAAATTCTCTGACTACCGTCACTTATTAGGTTGGCGTCACGTTTCTGCCGAGTAAAGGGAGTTCAAATATGGATTTTAGTAAGATAGAAATGATCAATGCTGGAGCAGGCAGTGGTAAGACGTTCGAAATCACTGAGCGATTATATCGGGCGGTGGCTGAGGACGGCGTACCTCCCTCGGGTGTATTTGCGACAACCTTTACCAATAAAGCAGCGTCTGAACTATTACAACGTGTTCGTCAAAAGTTTGTCGGTGAGGCGAGCAATTCTGATTCGGCAAAACATAACGCGGTGCTTATTAATGAGGCTCGCATTGGCACTCTTCATAGCCTGTGCGCCTTGTACCTTAAGCGCTTTGCCTTTGTTTTGGGAATCAGTCCAGATGTTGAAGTACTAGAAGAGAGCTCAGCAGCGCGTTTGTTCCGGCGTGCCATCGATGAGGTTCCCGCGAGTAAGTTGAAAAAATTAGACCGGCTCGGTAAAAAGTTAAGCATTATCAAACATCAGCCTGACGACTCTGAACCACTGGACTTTGTAAAGGAAATTGCAAGTGTAGCGGTTGCTAACGACATAGATATTGATCAACTTGCCGGCATGGGCATGGATAGCTGGACGCTTTATGACGGCTTATTGGACGAGAGTTGCGGCAAGGTAGATCCTAATGTCTCAACAGAAGCTTTCATAAACCAGGGCAAGCACGTCTTGAATGTATTGGAGGACACCGGTAAAGCAAAAGGACAGGGGTGGCACAAAACGTTCAAGAAAATACTTTTCGGGGGTGTTCGCAAGTGGTCTGACTGGGAGAAGAATATAGCCTTTGGAAAGGGTAATGCCGAGGTGGCAAAGCCGTTCACAACGTTGCAATCTAAACTTGGGCAATGCCAAGAGTTCCGGTCTGACATAAAAGCATTTACGTTACTTTCATTCGAAATTGCTGCAGATAGCATTCAAGGTTACCGAGTACTTAAAGATGATCGCGGTGTCCTCGACTTTGCCGATCTCGAAGCCATTTTTCTGCGGCTATTGAACACACCTCAGGTAGAAGACATCTTGAGATCTGAATTGTCTTTACTGATGGTTGACGAATTTCAGGATACCAACCCTATGCAGCTGGCCATTTACTTAAAACTCACCAGCTTTGTAGAGAAAGCCATCTTTGTAGGTGATCTTAAACAGGCAATTTATGGCTTTCGAGGCTCTGATCCTGAGCTCATGCGCGCGTTACAAACGACGTTGCAAGGTCGCGGTGTTGAAGTCGATAAGTTAAGTATTTCCCGGCGTTCAACCTCTTCAATTGTGGAGCACTGTAACAAGGTATTTAGTCCTTTATTCGGAGCCAAAGATACGGAGCTGGATCTATGGGACAAACTCAAATGGCGACCGAGTTGTGGTTCACCGGAATTATTTGGCTTTATTGAAGGTGGTAATAAAGGCTATTTGCATTCTAAGGTTGGAAATCAGCTTTTCTGCCAAGGCAATGAAAAGGCTCAGTTGGTTGGAAGCTAAAGTATGAGGGGCTGCATTGTACGTTTTTCGGACCTTGAGACTATAAATTTCCCACCCTATTGATCAGTAGATTTACATTAAAATCATATACACACTGTGATGCCAATTCAAGATAAAGGCGCCATTGCTAGTAACTCACTCTCATACCTATAAACGACATCGTCCAGAGCAGACGTTACTGTATCAATTGGTCGAACGCCACTACCCAGAATTTCAGAAGCAGCTTTCACAAAAAGGGAAGTCGTTACCACTTCATGTGGTAAAAGAGTTTGAAGAGTTTCTTAGGTGTGGTCGGCTTGAGCATGGTTTTTTGCGTGTAGTTTGTGACGACTGCAAGCATGAGAAACTGCTGGCGTTCAGCTGCAAACGCAGGGGATTTTGCCCAAGTTGCGGTGCAAGAAGGATGGCAGAAAGTGCCAAGTTGTTAGTTGAAGATGTTCTTCACGGTTACCCTGTACGCCAATGGGTATTGAGTTTACCCATCCCGCTTCGTCTACTTCTAGCTAGGTATCCCAAACACTTAAGTAAAATCATGCAAATCATTCATCGTGCTATTTCTTGCGATATTGTGCATCGGGCTGGGTATCTTAAGAAGCAAGCAAACACAGGAGCGGTGACTTACATTCAGCGATTTGGTAGTGCACTGAATCTCAATATTCACTTTCACATGCTCTTTTTGGAAGGCGTTATCACTCAGGAGTGTGGACAGTCCAAATTCAAGTGCGTTAAAGCACCAAACCACAATGATATGGAAACCCTCGTGAATGTCATTAGCCATCGCATCGCGACCTACTTGGAGAAGGCCGGGCTCGTTCAACGGGATATGGACAACACATTTCTCGATTTACCCATGGATGACGAAGATAGTTTACTGCCCTTGCAAGCAGCCTCTGTCAATTACCGCATTGCTGTAGGACCAGATACAGGCAAAAAAGTCTTTGCCTTGCAAACCTTACCTGCCAAAGACGAACAACATTACGGTCAATTAGCTCAAATAAACGGTTTTAGCTTACACGCTGGGGTGTTTGCAGACAGCCATCAAACTGACAAACTGGAAAGGCTATGCAGATATATCTCAAGGCCAGCGTTAAGCGAGCAACGATTGAGTCTAACCGATTCAGGAAAAGTAAGATATCAACTGAAAACTCCCTATCAAGACGGTACCACACATGTCTTTTTTACTCCCTTGGATTTCATAGGCAAGCTCGCGGCACTGGTGCCAGTGCCGAGGCTAAACCTTACGAGGTTTTATGGCGTGTTTGCTCCCAATGCTAAGGTGCGTGCCGAGGTAACGGCTTCACAACGCGGTAAGAATAGCCCTCGCTTAGCAGAGCATCTGAAAGATTCAGATAAACCATACCATGCGCGAAGCATGTCGTGGGCACAAAGGTTAAAAAGAGTATTCAATATTGACATCACAGTCTGTGAGGCTTGTGAAAAAACCAACGTCAAAATTATTACTTGTATTACGGATCCGGCTGTTATCCATAAGATTTTGGCGCACCTTGACAAGCAGACTCTTCTTGAAGCAAAAAACGATTCTCTAATGCCGCCACTTCGAGCTCCACCAGCCACAGCCTCATTCAGTGACTACATCATTCAACGCGACTTCGATTTTGGCGCATGAAGCACAAAAAACAGACCATCACTTGAACATGCAACATGTTGAGGTAAGGGCTTTCACATATCTCATTGCGGATTTCAGTACCAAAGACCAGTTATATTGCGTCTATCTTGATGACAACTACTTCACTGATTCCTGAAAAGTACCCATTTGACACACGTGCAACTGGCCTTAAATACAGCTGACACAGTGGGTAGTACATAGCGTTAATATTTCTTATACTCAGAATAATGATTATTGATTTGAAAGGGAAGACAGCACTTGTTACAGGGTCTACTGGTGGAATCGGTTTGGCGATAGCAAAAGGTTTAGCGAAGGCAGGTGCTGAGGTTTATGTTGTTGGTAGAACTCAGGATAACGTTGATTCTGCTGTTAACGGGATTAATGAAAAAACACATGTAAAGAGTCGTGGTCTCGTCGCCGATCTGGGAACGGTAGAAGGGTGTTCTGAGATCATTGAACAGTTGCGTGAAGTTGATATCCTTATAAATAATCTCGGTATTTATGGAGCCTGTTCGTTTTTTGATATTAGTGATGAAAAGTGGGATAATTTTTTCGAAGTCAATGTCATGAGTTCTGTTCGTTTATCACGTCACTATGCAAAGTCTATGAAGAAAAATGGCTGGGGAAGAATCCAATTTATCTCAAGTGAATCAGCATTAAACATCCCAGAGGAGATGGTTCATTATGGTGTTACGAAGTCAGCGCTACAAGGACTATCTCGTGGACTCGCCAAAGTACTTAAGGGCAGTGGCGTTACCGTTAATACTGTTTTACCAGGCCCGACAAGAACAAAAGGCGCTCTCGATATGCTTGAGTCAATGGCAAGTGAGCGCGGGGTTAGTGTGGAGGAGATGGAATCAATCTTTCTAAGTGAAAACCGCCCATCGACATTAATCAATCGTTTTGCCTCTCCTGAGGAAGTCGCAAATATGTCTGTTTACATTGCTTCTAAAGAAGCAAGTGCAACGACTGGAGCAGCTCTTCGTGTTGAGGGGGGGATTGTCGAAAGTATATCTTAATAACGCTTTCGGTTTTAAGTATTATTTGAAAAGGTGAAGAGGTGCCACGAACTTTCGTCTTAATCGACGGTCAAGGAAACATCGCACCTTTTCATTTTCATGTTGTTATTCTTTAGCAAGAACTACTTTCATCGCTTTTTCTTTACTCGCATTACCAAAAACTTCGTAAGCTTCCATCATTTGATCGAGATCATAACGATGAGTTACAAGTTTACTTGGCTCAACCTTTCCTGATTTCAAAGTTTCAAGAAGCATCGGCGTACTGTAGGTTGATACTAGCCCAGTTGTAAGTGTTATATTTTTGATCCATAGTTCTTCTAAATGGAGCTCAACACTTGTTCCATGGACACCAACATTGGCAATTCGTCCACCTGGGGAAATGGCCTTTTGGCAAATATCAAAAGTCGCTGGAATTCCAACAGCTTCAATGGCGACATCAACTCCTACACCGTCAGTTAACTTCATAAGTGTTTCAATTGCATTTTCTTTACTTGAATTGATCGTATCTGTTGCGCCAAGCTCTTTTCCTACCGATAGTCTTTCTTCATCAAGGTCGATTAGAATAATTCTTGAAGGTGAGTAGAATTGAGCTGTTAGTAAAGTTGCCATACCTACTGGACCTGCTCCAACGATAGCAACGGTATCTCCTGGGCCAACCTTTCCTGAAAGTACGCCAACTTCAAAGCCCGTTGGAAGAATATCACTTAACATAAGAAGTGATTCTTCATTTACTCCGTTTGGAACGAGGTAGAGGCTATTATCAGCATGGGGAATTCTCACATATTCAGCTTGAGTTCCATCTATAGTATTTCCTAGAATCCATCCTCCATCCTTACAGTGAGCATATAGTTGCTTCTTACAATAAGAACATTTTCCACATGAGGTGATACAAGAGATAAGAACTTTATCTCCTTTTTTAAAGTTAGAGACACCTGTTCCCACTTCTTCAATTATACCAATTCCTTCGTGACCAAGAATCCGTCCTTCAGTGACGGTTGGAACATCTCCTTTAAGAATATGGAGATCAGTTCCACAAATTGTAGTTTTAGTTATTCGAACAATGGCGTCAGTGGGTAGCTTTGTCTTTGGTGCTTCAACTTCAGTCCAACCTTTCTTTCCTGGGCCTTGGTAGACTAATGCTTTCATAGATCTCTCCTTATTTGAGTTAAAAAAATTTATTGAATACTATCAGTTGAATAAAGGAAAATCTATTCATAAATAGTAAACATCCTATATTCGAACAATTGTGCGTTTTTTTTTGCGACAACTTTGACCCAATACCCCCACTATGTCAGCCTAGTTGTCCAGTTGGCAATTTCGCCATTAGTTAATAAAC